>Ga0255768_10000322_pt1 | contig 49614 bp, 79 predicted proteins | sample 071ome_33_FD_179983 | JGI IMG/M metagenome (GOLD analysis project Ga0255768, IMG submission 179983) | Coastal salt marsh microbial communities from the Groves Creek Marsh, Skidaway Island, Georgia - 071412AT metaG (version 2) | ecosystem: Environmental > Aquatic > Marine > Intertidal zone >... | reverse complement strand
CATCCCAGGTATGATCATAATGCGTTACATCAAAATCTTGTAACACCCACTGGTGCAGATCCCAGATTTTGTTCCAATGATAATACTGATTATTATCAACGTCATTTAGTCGATGTATTCTTGACTGGCCACTCCAACAAACCGCTATTCTAGTCATCTACAGTCTCCACATGAATTCCACGTACCCACTCATACCATTCCATGGCACGTTTTTTTGCTTCTACGTGTTCTGGGTCTCTTGCCCAATCTGCAACATCTTCACGGCTGCGCCAGGTACTAACAGTAATTTCAATATCACCGATTTCTTCACTCTCAATACTGATAAATCCAGGATGTCCCTCGCCTAGTTCACGAATACGTTTGCTCATGTCCTTGTATTCGTCATTGAGGTCTTTCATTTTAGCGATAAAGAAAACTTTTACAGCCATTGTAAGTGCTCCAATGCTTCATAACCAAACCAATTCCAATAATGACTTTTTAATTTCAAGTTAAAACCTTTTTTAATGCTTCAATCAATTCAACCATCATAACGTCTGTATGAAATGGTGTAGGTGCAATTCTTAATCTCTCCGTTCCTACATCAACTGTTGGGTAATTAATTGGTTGAATATAAATCCCAAATTCATTTAAAAGTCTATCACTTGCGGCCTTGCATTTAAATGCGTCTCCAACCATCACAGGGACTATATGAGTGCAAGAATTTGGATGAACTGGAATATCAGCTTCTGCCAACAATTGTTTTAATTTGGCTGCGCGTTCTTGATGTCGTTCACGGGTGGAAGTGTGGTCACGGAGATATTTGATGGAGGCGAGAGCCCCTGCACAGACGGCTGGGCTGATTGAGGTAGTAAAAATAAATCCTGCAGCCACGGACCTAATAGCATCAATAATAATATTATCACTAGCAATATAACCACCTTGTACACCAAACGCTTTACCGAGTGTTCCATTTATAATATCTATCCTCCTTTCAACGCCTAGGTGCTCACAATAACCTGCGCCTGTTTTACCATATAACCCAACTGCATGTACCTCATCAATATATGTGATAGCATTGTACTTGTCAGCTAAGTCAAGAATTTGTTCAATTGGCGATACGTCCCCGTCCATAGAATACACTGACTCAAATACAATACAAGGAACTTGACCGTTGCTAATAGCTATTACTAAAGCTTCTTCAAGATCTTCCATATCATTATGATGAAATAGAATTTTATCAGCACGGCTGTGCTTTATCCCCATAATGAGAGAATTATGATTTTTAGTATCTGAAATAAAACAAATGTTTGGAATAATGCGGCTCAACGCAATAAGAGTCCATTCATTTGCCACATATGCACTTGTAAATAATAAAGCATTTTGTTTTTTATGAAGTATTGCTAATTCACGCTCAAGTGTAACGTGATAGTGAGACGTTCCGCCTATATTACGAGTACCACCTGATCCTGCTCCAGTTTGATCTAATGCGGTATGCATTGAGTCAATAACGTGTTGGTTTTGACCCATACCAAGATAATCGTTTGAACACCAGTTTACAATATTTTTAGGAGCATACTTTCCATACCAAATTGAGCGAGGAAATCTACCACGCTCTCTTAAAATATCGTTAAAGACTCTATATTTACCGTCGTCTTTATAACCTTTTAGCACTTTTTCAAAATAATGTAAATGGCTCATATCATGCTTCGCAGGCTGCACACTCCGTTGACATCACGCGTTTACGAGTCAATGATTGAGCCGCAGACATAGAATAACTATAATATAAACTTTTAATTCCAGCATTATGTGCATATAAGTATAATTGATTAATTTCACGAACTGTCATATCTGGATCTAACATAAGATTTAAACTTTGACCTTGATCTATATACTGTTGACGAATACTAGCTTGGTCTAAAATAGTATATGGATTAATTTCAGAAAATGTTTTAAAAACTTCTTTTTCTTCTTGTGTAAGAATATCAAGATGTTGTACCGATCCATCAGCATTACGAATTGATTCCCATATTTCAGGAGTATCTTTGTCTTTTTTCTTTAATAATTTTTCAAGATATGGATTTTTAATTGTAACTTTCATCTTAGCCAAATCTTTAACGTAGCAATTACTAAACTCGGGTTCAATTGATTGTGATACTTGACCAAGAATAAAGCTTGATGATTTAGTTGGAGCTATAGCCATTGTTGTTGTATTACGCATTCCATAATCTTTAAGAATTTCAGGTTCTCCAAAATTAATAGCCATTTCTTTTGATGCGTTGTGTGTTCTTTCACGGAATGTTTTTGCAATCTCAAGATTCTTCTGAGCAGCTTCTTTTGTTTCAAAGCCTATCATATTTGATTGAAGATAAGAATGCCATCCTAATACACCTGCACCAAGAGCACGATGTCTTATTGCAAAATTTCTTGCTCTTTTAAGATATTCTTTATTTTCAGTTTTACGAATAAATTCTTCACATACAGTATCAAGAAATATTGTTAGAACTTCAATTGCATCAGTATCAATAATACTGTCCCAATGCAGTAAATTTAAAGACGAAAGAACACAAGTAAAAGTTTCATCAACTGAAGAAGGCAATGCTATCTCTGCACACATATTTGATGCGTGTATAGACATATCTTTATCTTTATAAACTTGTGGTCTATTATCATTTACGTTATCTTTATAAAGAATATATGGAAATCCAATTTCAGATCTACGCTGTAAAACTTTTGCCCATATACGTCTCTTTTCAGGATCGCCATCCCTCATTTCATTAATAAAATTATCAGATACTGTAATCCCTGTGGTTAACCCTTGTATTGGATTGCCTTCTGTTCCTATATCTAAAAATTCATCTGCATCTTGATGTTCAATGTCATGATAAGCTGCAAAGAAACCGCGTCGGACGGAACCTTGTGACACAACAGATGCAAGCGTATCATACATTTGCATAAAATGGACAGATCCTGAAGACTCTCCTTGGTCAGTAATTGGCGATCCACGATGTCTTACTGCTCCAAAATATCCAGATGTGCCGCCACCATTTTTCATTAACATTCCATTTTCTGCAACGCCGTATAAAATAGATTCCATATTATCATCAATGAATGAACCAAAACAAGAAACTGGTAGACCGCGAGTTTTGCCGTAGTTTGCCCATACAGGAGATGCAAGAGAATAATATCCGCGACTCATATATTCATAAAACTTATCTGCAAATCCATCATATTTTTGTTTTACTTCCTCAGTCTTAGCCATATCCTTTAGATACCATTCAGCTTTATTCGCAATTTCACGAATACGCGTTTCCGGCTTTTCACCTTTACTTAAATAACCTCTTGACAAAAATGTGCGTGAATCGTCGTTGAGCCAATAAAATTTTTTCATATTTTTCCTCTTAAAATAAATTGCCTGAATTAGAATAGCTTAAAATAGATCGTCTTCTGTGAAAGCTTTGGTCTTTTTAGAATATGCAGTACTACGTTTGACAAAGAAGTCAATATTCTTTGTGCTCAAAATTTCTTCAACAAACCAATCGGTACTTTGTACCGCTTCTTGATCTACTTCGTAGAGAGGCTTCATATCTATAGCTGTTAATGATTGATTGAAACGATGTTTTAGGAATTCTTTAACAGTTGCTTTTGGCAAAAAGTCAAGATCTGAATCACCATAGATCCAATCAACGATTGAAGACTCGGCCTTAAAGGCTTCACGGCAAAGTCTATTCACTTCATTTATTGTGTCTTTATCAAACCACTCAGGGTTTTCTTCTCGGATAATGTTTACTAATTCAAATCCAAAACGTGCGTGGATATCTTCTTCTTTAGATGTTGCTTCTACAGCGTTTGAAATGCCTTTTAATAAATTCTTGTGTTTATTAAATGCCATCATAATTAAGAATTGACTAAACAATGATACATTCTCAACAAACATCGAGAATAAAATAATTTTATGAAAATAGTCTTTATCATCTACAGGTTGTGCAATTGATTGCTCAAGATAAGCAATACGTTTTTTCATAGCAGGAACTTCAATAATTTTTTCAAATTCTTGATTAAGACCCATAATTTCAATAAGATTTGAATAAGCATCAGCATGACGAACTTCAGACTCGCCAAATGTTACGCCAACAGCTTGAATTTCAGGTTTTGGAAACTTATCACCAATCTTTGCCCAAAACGTTTTAACCGCAACTTCAATCTGAGAAATAGCCAGCATTGCTTTCTTTACAATATCAACTTCTTCAGGTGTCATACGGACTTTCATATCTTGAATATCAGAAGAATAATTAAACTCTGTATGAACCCAATATGAATGACGAATAGCATCAGTAAACTCAACTACTTGAGGATATTCATATGGCTTTAAATTTGTTCTCTTACGAAAGATGTTTGGTTGATTATTAAAACGATAAAGAATATATTCACGTGCCAAATCATGAAGACCCATGTCCATAATTATATTTTCAACTGCAGTGTGAATAGAGTCAACATTAATTATTGCATCGTTAAATTCTTTTACTAATAAATCTGTTACGTCATTGCTTACTTCTTCTGCTAATTTTTTACTTTTGATACCTATTGATTTCATTGCACCAGATACGGCATTTTGAATTTTCAATTCTTTGTATTCTTCAGTAGTTCCGTCCCTTTTAATAACATAATTTATATTTGGTCTTGTAAAAGGATGTTCTCCGTGTACTACACCGTTTGTATATGGGATAGTTTCTGCTTTAGCAAGATTACTTTCAAGCATGTCTATAACCTTTCTTTTTTATTGTAAGTGAACAAATCATTCTACCATTCAAATGAATAGTATATATTGTATTTAGTAGGGATTATTTTACTATATATGATCATATATTGTGGAATATTTATAATGTCCCAACAAGCTTAGCATATGAAATATACTTTTTTTATTTTTTTTTATACCGCCATATCCATCTTTATTTCAGGGTGATGTTGATAATTTTTAAGAGTAAATAATGATGCATCTTCTTTTCTAAAACGCGTTGCTAATCTATCTATAAGATTAAAAGAATTATCAATTACAAGTGTTGGAAGAGGATACGGCTCACGATCTAGCATTGCTACCATATCATATATGTGATTGTTATATATGTGAGCATCTCCTATCGTATGAACATATTGACCAACACTTAATTCACATTCACGTGCTATAATATGCGTAAGGAGTGCGTATGAAGCAATATTAAATGGAACTCCTAAACCAACGTCGGCAGATCTTTGATACATCTGACAACTTAATTTGCCATTTCTTACGATAAATTGAGCCATTATATGACATGGTGGTAAAGTCATATTGTCTAGCATCATAGGATTCCAAGCAGACATTATAATACGTCTTGAGTCTGGGTTATCTTTGATTTCTTTTATAACTCTAGCTACTTGGTCGATGCCTCTAGGGTCATCCTGATAATACGAAAATTTTCTCCATTGAGATCCGTACACAGGACCAAGTTCTTTTATATACTCATCATTATAATGCCCGAGATCAATACCTTGTTTATTTGCATTTGCGGTCCAAATAGTATTCTTATTTACGAGATCTTCTCTATCCTTTCCATAAGTAAGTTCCGCCAATCTTCTTTCATCCGTACTACCTTCAAGAAACCAAAGTAGTTCACCAACTACAGATTTCCAAGCTAATTTTTTTGTTGTAACAGCAGGAAACCCTTCTTCCAAATTAAATTTCATTTGATAACCAAAAATAGAACGAGTTCCTATACCTGTTCTATCTTCTGTCTTTTCTCCGTGTGTTATAATATCTTTAATAAGGGTTCTATATTGTTGCATTAATAACTTCTCCATTTATCAACATATATACCATCTTCTTTTTGGCTACTATATAATTCAAACGTTGCTTCTATCATATCACGAGGAAGAAACACATCACAATTATAAACCCCTGCTATACGACTTAACCATATTTCATCTATGATTGATAGTAGGCCTGACACAAGTTGTGCACCACCAATAATCCAAACATCTTGAAGTCTATCCATATTAGTAAGTTCTGTTTTAGCAGTATTAAACTTCATATAGTGGTAACCACCACCGTTATAATCATTTTCACTACTTGTAACGACAATATTATTGCGATTAGGTAACGGTTTATTTGGTAAACTATCCCAAGTTGCTTTACCCATTGCCACCACCCCACCTGTTGTGTTTTCTTTAAACCATTTGAGGTCAGCAGGATTGTGTGGCCATGGTAAGTCGCCATCTTTACCAATACCCCAATCGTCGTCACAGGCCAATATTGCTCTAATCATGTTTTTCTCCAAGCCATTAATTTTAGATTTGCTTCTAGGCTAGAATATGTATTATCAAGTATAGTTTTTTCAACGTCCGTTTTTCCTGCAAGAATCATTTCGTTAATATCTTTTGCTGGAACATTTGATGGCCATATACATATTCTATAACCTTTGGCAATTACTTTTTCCATTCTTTTATGGATTTCTTTGTTTCTCGGCTCCGCATCAAAAACAAAAATTGCATTTTTAAGATTACTTAATGCGGTTGTGCTTCCTTCAGCACCTGCCATTGCAACTGCATTTGAAAGAAACATACTATCAAGAGCACCTTCAACTACAAAGTACGTTTTATTCATATTCACTTTGTCTAAGCCAAATATTTTTGGTCGGTCTTGAAACATAATTGTAATATATCTTAAAGAAGTATTTGGATCAAAGCTTCGAGCAGAAACTCCAAACATTTTCCCTTTTTCATCAAAGAAAGGTATTACTAAACGAGGCTCATCTTTATCTACGTTTTCAAATTTATTTGGAATAATTTCATTAATCCAAGTTTTAAATTTTGTTGCAAGATACATTCTATAATGATGTTCGGGTGGTATACCACGTTTCATTATATATTGTTTTACAGGATGATTTGCTTTTAATTGACTTATCTTTTTAATCTTTAATAAAGGATTCTTTTTATTAAACTTTGGGGCCTTTGTCTTAAATTGCTCATCGTTAATTTCTTCTGTTGATTTGTCTTTTGTCTTATTTACAAACTTTTCTGCTATGTAATCATTATATGCCAAACTATCAATGTTTTGTAGAAAATAAGAAAAAGATTGACTTGCGCCACAATTATGGCAATAAAAGCGAAAAGAATTGTCTTTTTCGAGTAACCAACCACGAGCCTTTGCTTGTGATCTTTGTGAGTCACCACAAACTGGGCACCTAAAATTTATTTTATAAGGATTTGTTGATTTAACTCTAAAACGCTCAAGGCGCCCTGATAACATTGTTGCATAATGAAGATCTACAAAATCGACCATTTTGTCTCGCTTTACATATTGGATATTTTCTATTCTAACCAAAAAAACAGAAAATGTCAATTAAAATATGTGTTTATATTATCCAACGGAACGGAAAATGTCAATAAAAATATGACATAATCATATTAAATTTAGTGAGGAGGAAAACTAATGCTCCGGTCGCGCCAAGAATATACCATCTCCAATTTTCAAGAGCCGTTATTCTTTTATCTTGTTTATCTAATTTTGAAATAAGAGTTTCATGGACATTTTGAATAGAATCTAAAACTTCTTTATGGCGCTTATCTCTTTCTTTTACGGTCTGATTTTTCATATCTTCAAGAGATTGACGAAGTTCTTTACGATATGATAATTCTTCTTCCGTTTGCTTGGCTATATTTTCTTCTAACATCGTTAGTCTTCTTTCAGCACTTTCTAATATTGCTTCTTGAACCGCTGCAATTGTATGCAATTCTGACATATCCGAAATGGCACCATCAACTTTATCAAACACACGCTCAATTTGTCTTATATCTTTTTTTATAAGAGCAACGTCAGTTTTTAGTGTATTTACTTCGTTATCAGCCATAGTGTCTCTTTAAAATAATATGGCCTCGTTACTCACAAGGCCATTTTTTATAATATGAATATTTATAAATTATATAATTTTTTTATTCAGTGTTTTTATCTTCCTCTGAAGGTTCAGGTTCAGTTGGTATTATTGCTTCTTCATAATAAGCAATGATAGCTTGTTGATCTTTGATATAACGACGAAGTTCTGCAATACCAATCGCGAGATTTTCATAACCTTTTGGTGTTATAGCAAAAATTACAACGTTACCTGTTGCGCTTTCAATTTCTGCTATTTTTTCTTCAAGATTGTCTTCAGTTATAACAAACCAAGGAACTGGGTTCCATTCTACACCCTTAGGATGTTCCTGAATAGGAATATTTCTTTCTTGGTATTCAGTTGTTACTACTACTTCCGGTTCCGGCGTTCTCCCCAGACACCCCGTCAGAAGTATCATCGGTAGGAGGATTAGGATCAGTTTCTTCGGCAATCCAACCAATAAGTTTCTCCACTGCTCTATTGACTCTATCTTCAAGTCCTTGTGCATTTGTTAATGCCTCCATAGTTAAATCTATTTTTGCAAAAGCGCCTCTTAATTTATCAAGGTGTTCTTGAGATTGTTGTAATCTTTTAGTAAGATCTTTATTTAATTGCTCATTTTTTTGAGCATCGGCTGCCATTTTCTCTACAGTATTTTGAAGAGTTTCAGCTGCACTTTTTAGCTTAACATTATTTTCACGTAAAGTGGCAATAGTCGCTTCTGACCATTCATAATATGATTTAGCGCCGTAACCGACACCACCCAGAATTCCTAGGACAATAATAATAAGATAAAGCTTAGCCATTGCTAATAAACGACTTAATCGTCGTCCTCATCCTCGTCTTCTTCATCCTCGTCTTCGTCGTCCTCGTCTTCTTCATCCTCTTCGTCGTTAGCTTCTTCGAGATCCAATTCTTCTTCGTCTAGATCTAATTCTTCTTCCACAGCAAATGCATTTTCCATTTTTGCTTGTAATGCATCAACTACTCTTTGGTTCAGTTCTGCTTCTACTGCGGTTTTTAATGCAAGTGGATTTTTATCTACTGCTGCTTGAGTAATATCTTTTAATGACATTTTTCTATTCCTTCGTTTGTTTTATTTGTTTTAGAGTTACTACTTTTACGGATTTTGTGCTATCACTATTTAGACTAATACTATTTATAATTCCAACACCACGGGAAGATAATTGTAGGGTGTTTGATTGTTGTGATGAGCTATTATCTTCGGTTGTTCCTTGCAATTTTGCCATTTTGTTCTCCTTAAAGTCTTGAAGAATTTTGAAAAATTATTATAGCAAAAGAATTACTTAACGCAACAATTGCTAAATCTCCAATTACAGCGGACTTCCATCTTTCCCACTGTTCTTCATCAATTGATTTTGTAAAAAAGCTAATTATACTAATCCGCCTTTCATAACATCTCTAATAGTTTTTCTTTTTCTTTTATTTGATTGTACCCATTTCTTTTGCGCGGCTTTTGACATATGGCCTGCATCCATACCTGCAATAGCTCCGCCGCCTACAGTATTTGTTGGTTCTTCATTCATGCGGTCCACAATCCATGCTTTAGCATTGGCTTTACCATATTCAGTAGTTTCCCATTCCCAGCTATTCTTACGTTTATCCCAAACCATAACTTTCCATTCACCTTTATGGCGTTCATTATGATCTAATGATTTTTCTATTTGATATTTCTTTCCACCAATAGTAGCTTGTATTTCACCATTTGGTCCAGCTTTTTTCCAACGTGCTATTGCGGCTACTTCTTCAAGGTTCTCTTTTTTCAAGCCTTTTTTAAGTCTTTCAAGATCTTTTACTGATAATGACAGTTCATCCAATCCATCATTTTCACAAATACACGGTTCACAGTTACATTGACCGCATACCCATTCTCTAAGGCCTACGTCACGCTCTGCGCCGTACTTAGCAGCAATTGCCATTTGGCGACGTTTTTCTTTTGACTTGCCTTTGAATTGTGGTGCATCTGATTTCTGAAAATCATCAATCCATTTACCCATATCATCGGTTGCTTTTAATTTTTCTATTAAATTTCCATTGACATTTTCTACAAGTGTGTTATAATGATTATATCGAATCAAAAACAATTCTAATGATTCATCAATTTGTTTTTCAGTAACAGATTCATTAAGCAAACTGTCTTCAGAAAAATGTTTCCACTCTTTAATAAGCCATATAGCTGCAGCATAAGATGCAAGTCTAGTTTTACCACCGGGAACTTTACCTAGTAGTTTTTTTAGTTTTAATATCATTAGATCAAAGATACCAAAAGATTTCCTTTGAGATACCAAAAGACGATCTTTTTTCTTTATAAGAATATTACCATCGCCGTCTATTACACCAGCCTCATACGCAGGCCATTTTTCAAAAGGCGTAGCTAGTCTTCTTATAAATTGATATACTAAAAATAGATCTACAACCACTTTATATTTCCTTTAAAACTTTTATAATCAGCTCGTCACTCTTAATATGTCTGCTATGAATTCTTTCGTCTTCATATTCAATAAATTCTGGCATAAAGTTTAAGTATACCACAAACGGTTTTAAATATTCATGATATTCATCGAGTTTCATGAATAACATATTTGTCGTTTCTACACCAAAGCAATTATACAAAATTATTAGATGATTTAGAATCAACCTTTCCTTAAGCTCTCCAGTTTGATTATATCTACCAAAAAGTTTTCTAAGATATTGAAAACGTTTTAGATCTTCTTCAAATTCTGCAATGTCAGAACAATGCGGGTTATCATAATGTTTTGCAGCGTAGAGAGGAAAGGTTGATTCTCCTAATTTCATGATATAAATTTACTAATTAGGAATTAGGGAACGAGTCGTTATCTCCTGCATCGCCAGAAGAAACTTTCATTACAACTAATGGCTCAACACGATGGCGAGTACCGCTGTGTGTTGTCCAATACAAATTCCAACCTGGTGTTTTTAAACCTTTTGAACGGTTGGCTGCTACTCCTGCCTCTGCAGTATCAATAAAAACCGCAAGATCTTCATCATTAGATTTATTTGTATTATTTGCATTTGTTTCTAACCATTTTGGTCTTGAAGCTGTTGCGTCTGTTTTTGCCCAAAGTGCCATTTTTTATTCTCCTTGGTTTTGGTTTTAATTGTTTATATATTTCTAAATTACCAAACTTTAATTCATCTTTTTCTGCTATATTTATCAATTATCTACATTTGCACCTGCCCGCCATTGATAACATGACCAATAGCGTGCTTTCCACTTAGGTCCAGGATTATCACAGTTATGTCTTGCTCTAAAGTTTTTACGTCTTGCAGGATCATCTCTTTTAATTTCCATATGTGGATCACCAAAACGAACTACTACAATGCCGCCGTTTTCCCCTTTAGTATAAACTTTAAATTTTTTGTTTGGATTTTCTGAAGTACGAATAGGATCGTTTAGTTTAACTTTTTTACCTTGATACTCTGCTTCGGTGATTTCCAAATCTTCATATAGATTACACTCTTCACAAATCGCGTCAATTCGTTCTTCTGTATATTTACTAAATTTATCCATTTTACTTCTCTGGGTGGTGCTTTGAAATGTGTGCCTGAATCTCTTTACGAACTTCGCCAAAAGTTTTAGGTTTTGTGTCTTTACCATTAAAGCGCATCACATGTGCCATAGTTTTACCGGTTTTTCTATGTACAATAGCTGTGTCGTCCATATATGCGCCTGACATATGTTTCTTTTCATGATCGGACATACCTTTTTTAAGCTTAGTCATTGTTCCTCGACTAGAATGACGAAGTGTATGCATTCTCTTTGCGTCTGGACTAAAAGGATTTGGCGGCTCTTTTACTAATACTGTATGATCATCATTTTCTGATAGGTAAACCAAGATAGATTCTTCTACTAATTGTTTATAGTCTGTCATTTGTGTTTCTCCTAACCAAACTCATGACCTGCAACACGTTTCATTTGCTTTGTAAATTCTTTGTAAGATGGTTTTTCTTTATATAGTTTAATTGAAATCTCAGGTCTATCTTTACCTTTAATTCTCCAATTATGGCCTTTTTCTTTATGTTCAGGTTTAGTTGTTTTTACAACTCGACGTTTATAGCCTGCTTCCCAAGTTTCTGAACCTTCAATAAATTGCCTAAACCTTTTCATTATTCTTCTTCTTGTCCTGTGGCTTTAGCTCTAAATATTTTTTTCAAATCAGTTGCAAGTATACGCTCAACTGATATTAAAGTATTAGGATCTCTTAAAATTTTTCTAAGATTTCTTTTAATTTCAGAAGGTGTTTTTGCTTTCATATACATATCAGGCAAGTCTTCTACCCTAACAACGTAATCAAATTCTTCTGATATTAAATTTTCTTTAACAACAAAATCTTTAAAGTTTTTCATTTTACTAACCTATTTGCTACTTTCTGTCCTACTTTAGTCGCTGCTTTTTTTGCTTTAAAAATACCTTTTACAGTTTTATACGTTCCTTTAGCAACAGCTTTCACCGCAGGGATAGCGACAGGAGCCGCTACAGCTGCCATCGCCACCTCTGGGGGAATTGATTCATTTATATGCTGTTTAAACGATTTCATTTCATTAACTTTTTTATTGTATCTAAAGCTTTTTTGCCATCCGGATGTTTTGGATTTATACTAACTTCTTCACCGTTTACAAAATCGGATATATTTGCTGACTTACCTAACGCTGTAATTGCCTTGTGTAGCGGGTCTCTAGGATCGTATTTATTTTCAAATCCAGGCTTACCTCTAAGTTCAACCCAAGTCTTATCACCTTTTTCCCACATCTTAAGAACATCTTGTGTTTTGCCACGGATAAGTTTAAGTTTTATACCTTCAGATATATATGTCTTAAAATTAATCATTTTGTCCTGGGGTGTCTTTTTTGTATTTTGCAGTAAGACTATCAGTACCCCATTCTCTGTCAGATGGTGTATCTTCTTTTTTTAAATCTTTAACCTTTGCTCGTGCAATCATTTGTAGATGTTTAATTTTATCTCTTTGCTTTTCTCGAGCAATACGCTCTTTCGCAATATCTGTTAATTCACCTTCATTAACATGCTTTTCATAAAGTGCCGCTAATGAAGAATTAATTTCTTCGTTTATATCAACATATTTTTCAATATATAATTCTGTTAATTCTCTAGAAGACCAACCAAAATTTCCAATTGTTGTGATTTCATTAATAACTGTTTTATAATCTTCTCCATTGAGGACATGATTGTGTATTTTTTCAATGAGTGTATTTAATGTTTGTTCATTCGCCTCGAAGATTTCTTCTTTTTTAGACAAATTAATTTCTTCCTTTTTGTATATTTCTGCTTTTTTGCGAATATCAGCTAACGATTTTTTAGTTGAAGATTGTCTCACTGGTTTTTGACGTGAAGCCATATATTCAGAATATTTCTTGTCATCAATTTTAGGTGCAGCTTCTTTTCTAAGACCAGATAATTTCATACGAGCGTCATAGTGTTTAGCTCTATCCATACTACGATTCAGACCCATTTTATGAAGTTTATCAGTTGCTTTATTTCTATCAATTTCTGTGTTTGCAGTAGCAGTACGTGCTTTATTTCTAGCTTGCTTTTCTTTTTCACGTCTAATATCAGCAGCTAAATCCTCATCAAGTTCAACTTCTTCTTTCATTGCCATCTTTGTAGCAGTGGCGTACATAACTTCTTTCCAGCGATCACCGTAGTTCTTTTTGAACTCATCTTCTTTATCCTTCATCTTCAGGACAATTTCTTCACGTTTCTTTTTCTGGGCTGCAGTCATTTCTGCTTCATTCACAGATTCTTCTACGTCAGAAGATACCTCTTGATCCTTTTCTTTAGGATCAATCTTGGCGTTCATTGTGGCCTTATCGTCTTTTTTCTTTTTCCGAATATCTTTCAGCTTTATCATTTCCTGATTTTCCCCTTTTGCTGCGCCCATAAATCAGGGTCACCTTTGACTCTTGTACGACCACCAGTAATGAAACTGTTCACTCGTGCCATACCCCATTGTTGTGGTGTAGTTCCTGGTTTATGACCAACCTTCCAAGCTGCTACACCTCTTTTATAAACCTTACGAAGAATACTTAAAGAGAAACCACTTTTATCAGCTTTTGTTTTAAGAGCTGCTTCAGCGTTCTCTTTGAGATATGTCTTAAAATTATACATTTGGCTTCGTATCTCTATTTTTCATTTTTGTTGCTTTTGTACGTGCACGGTCTAGCATACTATCGTGACGACTTGCATCAGCTGCTTTTTCTCTATCGATTCTTTGTTTGGCTACATCCACCGGATCCATCTGCTCACCGTACATCTGTTTAAACTTCTTTGTGTACTGTGAAGGCTTAGTACCTTTTGCACGAGCTTTCTTATCACCTGGTGCATCTTTATAAGCACTTGGATCATCATCACGTCTCTTTGTCATTCTCTGGAAATGACGATGACGTGCTGCCTTTGTAGATTTTGATTTAATACCTTTTTGAAATGTAGCTGGTTGTGAACCTGGAAGCTCATCGATATCTGGATCTTGCCTGACGTCAATCTTTTCGTTTACAGTTGATTCTGGTACACAGTTAGGAACTTCTTTACCGTTCTTCATCTTGGTACCAACCTGTTTGTATCCGGGCCAGCACGGACCATCTTCAGGTAGATCAAGAGTCTTTGGATAACCTTTTTCGCCAGGCTTACGTGGTGGAAGACCTTTTGCTCTACGCTTACGGATGTTATCCCAAATATTTGGATGTTGTGATTCTTCTTGTAGTGGCTTTGGCATACTGAATTCCGCAGTATCGTATTCAATCTTATGTCCATCAACTTTTTCTACATCGTCTAGCCACTTACGATACACATTCTCTTCAGCTTCAATAATAACATAGTTTGCACCAAGTCGTTTGATTTTACCAACTTGACCTGTTTCTAGAATAACTACCTGATCACCTTCTTCATATAGTTTACCATCGATGTAGTTTTCTCTTATCTCTGATACTGGTTCAAGTTGTACATGTTTCTTAAATTCAGTCTGTTCCTTTAGACCCATACCTTTGCGTACTGCATTGAAGAGTGCTTTTGAATCTGCGTTAGAGAAGTTTTTGGGTAGACCTTGTGAGAATGCTGTAAAGTCATTATCAGATGCTGCTGTACGCATTTTAGATGCAGACATACCTGTAGCACCTTCTGCATCTGGATCACGATCACCAGCAGAAATAACTTTAATATCCATAAAGTTGTAGAAACCATGCCTACCCTTTTGACCGTTATACTTATTGAGAAGAACATCAAATTCTCTCATACGATCGCTACCAACAACCATTACGATCTTACGGTAACCTTCATCATATAGTGCTGATGCAACTTCCATTGCATTCTTTACTTTATTATTCAGGAGAACGTTCCGTGCATGTTTCGGAAACATCTTACGAATAAATTTAACTTTGGATCTATATTCTAGTGGATTCTTTTTAGGGTCAACAGATTGTGATACGTACATTCGATATGGATTACGTCCTGCAGATGCTGCTAACTTATCTAATAATTTACCGTGGCCAATAGTAGGTGGGTTCATTCTTCCAAAGGAAAAATAAACGACCTTTTCTTCTTCGACCAGATACTGGCGGAATGAACCGATCATCACTTACGCTTTCTTGCTAATTCTTTTTTACGTACGTCTTTGAGTGTCTTCTTAGCCATTCTAGAAATTCTAGCCTGGAAAGCTGGTTTCTCAAGACGCTTTTCAATCTCTTGTTTGCGTGCTGGTGATAGTTCTGTTTTTGGGATACCTTTAACGAGTTTCTTATAGAGTGCCTTACGTGCAGATTTACGTGCACGTTTTTTTAGAACCTGCATAGATGCAATTCTACGAGCTGCTCTTGCTCTTCCCATTTTTAGCTTAGACTTGTTCTTACGTGCTTGTCTACCACGTGCAAGCCTCTGCGAAGGGGTTAGAGCCTCGTCGGTTTCTTCTGGGGGATTTGTTGAAGAATATTCAGCATCACTTCCGGCGCCTTGGCCACGACGTCTTTTGTGTGCTCTATAGTTAGTTAAGTCATCTTCGCCTGGGCGATAGTTGACTGTCATAAAATGCTTGAATCCTAATTTCTCTGCCATTAGTTTCTTCCCGGTTTATCCCATCCCTTTAAAATATCAGGCGAAAAGTTGTTGTACGAGAATTCCATTCTGTCAACAATCTTTACCGCATCACCACCAAGCTTATCAATTGCTACATAACCTTCAGGGCCTGTACTCCTGTAACCTGTTTTCGTTTTAACAAAGGTCTTCACATTAGATAGTTTATTTAATGTATTTATAAGTTTTAACTTTGCTAATACAATGTTTTTTTGTAGTTCGAACATTAATTTCAAATTATTTTTATTATCTTCTGAAAAGAATTCAAGGATAGCATCTAGTTTTTTCTGTTGTGCACCTTTACCTGCTTCAGATTTCCTTTTATCAATCTCTTTTTGATACTTGTCTTTAATGAACTTAATAAGTGCTTCTACTCTTTTCGATGGATCTGGTGGAAGCGCACCAGCACGTACATAACTATTTGAATGTTGCTCTACATGTTGTGCTAACATTGGATTCGATTCTAGTTGCTTGAGTGTAGAACTAGAAATCTTATTGAATATCTTTCCAGCTTCACTCAAGTATGTATTCACTTCGTCCGTCTCTTGTTTTGACATAGTGTAGCTTGTCATGTCACGTAACATAGCATCTTGTGACCAAACGTTTCTAGACTTACGCATCTTGGCAACATCTACACCGTACGACGCTCTCATTGTTTCGAATGTTCGTCCTTTGTATGTCGTGTGCCACACAATCCCCAATTTCGCCGATTTAATTTCTTTCGCTGCTGGACTTCCTGATGGAACTGCGTATACAATTGTATTGGGGTGGAATGTAATATATGATTCACCGCCGATTTTAGATGTTTTAACGTCTCCTGGACCGTACAAGAAGTCACCCTGTATTACTCCCTTTATACCAAGTTCGGGTAAGTGCTTAAGTGCGAGCTTAAGCTTATCAGCCAAATCCCCAGAAGTATCAGCATCAACATCTGCTGGTGTCTTGTAGACCTTGGGAGATTTGTTAAAAATACCTTTCTTTGCAACGAAAAATTTACCATCACGAGGATCAGTACCAGCGAAGATAGCAGGTGCACCATCCCACTTAACAGAAACAGAACCTGCATGTTTGCCTCCTAACATATCTCTTAATTCACGTAGTGCGTTGATAGCCTGACGTGTACCATTCACTCCACCATATATGACCTTATCTTCAATGTGGGTCATATGGGTATTCTTTTGTTCAGTAATATAGTTCTTGAAGTTTTCCATAGTTGTATTATACCGTCTTTCGAATTAAAAGTAAACCCATTAATCTTTTACTAATATTATATCAAAGGCAGCTGTTAGTCTAGCATTGTTTGATCTTACTGATGCTCGAACATCAATATCACTTTTTGCTGGAATTCTAATTGGTACTGCAAAAGGATAAAAATATTGACCGCCTGCGCCAGAGACCTCAAAACTATGACCTGTCCTGAATGCGTCTTGGCCAAAATATCTTACAAACATATCACCAGTTGCATCTGCACCAGATTGACAAGTCGCTGTTCCTTGTAGGAGAAATGCTGTATATCCAGCTGGAACTGTATAAATCGCCATAAGTGTCTGACCTTTACCGGCATTAATTCTTGCTACAGTTGTTCCGCCAGCGGCACCATATTCAAGATCAATATCTCCAACATTTATTGCTCCAGCGCTTTTAAAAGCACGGAATACTCTAATAAAAGTTTGTGTAGATAGGGTATCAGCTCCAGCAATAGTAACAGTATCTTCAACTAAATTATAATTTGCATCTAGACCTTGTATGGTAATTTGTTTACCTTCATCAGCGACATTGTTTCTTTCAACATTAACAACTGCTGCAGAAGAGAAAGTTGACCAAGGATAAAGTGTGTCATTCACGTCCCAGATTGTACCAGTATTATTAATACTCATAGAAGGTACAGCACCGAATTTATGCACTGACGTTGTATGAAGCACATTACCAGCTGCAATTTGTATTCCCTGGTGTTCAAGATATTGTGATGGAGCCAATCGAGGCATTAACCGTTTTCCTTAATATGATTCTCTAAATTTTTAATATATTCACTCATACTATGATCACTAAAGTTATCAATCTTACCTTTTTTAATACCCATCCACATACCACGGAATCTATCTTTTACTCTTTGCCATCCAGTCAATGGACGTACTTTTCCGTAGGCATTCATATAATGTTCTTCACCATCATGTCTGTAACCCATAATAGCAAATGGGACACGTGTAACAATATCGTTATTGTTTACCCAGCGAATATGTTTTGTTTTAAATTCTCTTACATATCTACCCCAACCAACACGAGGTGATCCAAACGTATAAAGTTGTTCAGGATCTGGTAACCTATCATCATAGTAACAACGTCCTGCCATGATTGTAGCCATTGCTGCACCAAGTGAATGACCACAGAACCAAAGAGTCTTTTTGGTTTCTTTTAGATCTTCTAGTACCATTGGCCAGAGATCATCTACCTCTGTTTTAAAGCCCTTATGAACTCTACTAATTGTTTCTGCTCTAACTGGTGTAGCCCTAAGATCTGCTTTTAAATCATTCCATTGATTTGGTTGTGTACCACGACATGCAATAACAATATCTGTATCATTCTCAAAGCGCCAGGCTTGCGCACCGTCTCTATTATAAAATTCTTTATCTGTAAATCCTAATTCTTTTAATTCTTCCGAACTAATTTCGTCTTGGTATGCTATAGCTGCTAGTTTAGCAAAAAGTAAAGATCTGTTATAAAGGCCACCGATCATCTATATCTCCTTTGTGTTTCTATTTTTAAGAGCTGTAGCCTTTGCTACAATGAAAAATCTTGCGCCACCAATGCCGAACTGATTTTTTGCCTGTTCTGGTCTTACATAGTAGTAAGGCTCGTAATCTCCCGTACCTACTTTGCCATGTAAAATAGTATGATTTGACGTAATAGTATAAACGGGTATTTTACCCTTATATCTTAATTTCTTTAATTTCATAGGGCCCTGATAAAGTACATCAATATTTTGGCGGGATGCTCCTCCTGCCCCCGCTTTGTATTCTTTACCAAATAAAGTTTTCAATTTAATATTTTGATCTTTAACTTTTCTCGCAAAGGCTGTTTTCATGGGGAATCGGGTTGCGCCAAGCGTTTTTAGTTCTTCCTTAACTGCATCAACAAAGCTTTCCATATCTTTAGAATTCTCACCTTTAAGCTCTGGCATACCTCCATACTGCTGGAAGTCGTTTGCTCTTCTCCCAACTTTATGCGAAAGCCAAAAGACCTCATTACCATTTTCGTCTTCCATATGGAAATCTGATTTAGGAGTGCCTGGGGTTGATTCGATGTTAGCAACCTTTTCGGTTTTTCTACCAATTTGAATAAAGATGTAAGGTACGGTATCTTCATCAAAAGCTTTCTGTAATTCTTTTCTGAAAGCAGTTAGTGCTTCGTCCTCACCTCTTACTGAGTATCCGGATGGTTTACCACCGAATTCTGCAGTCTTAGCAAGGTCAGATAATTTATAATTGCCACCGTCTGTACCAGCAAACCTAAGGTCATTTAGGCTTTTGCGATCTCCATTATCTAAATGTTGTCTTATTGCTTTGATTTGTTCGTCGTTCGAACGTATGGTAACTTGTTGACCGTTAGAAAGAATGAAAGGATCATTATCTTTTAGCTTTGCTATTAAAGTGTCTCCCCGACCCTCTCGACCTGGTTTTAAAAGTTCACCAGCGGTCAGTTTAACTTTGAATAGCATACCTTTCTCCATAAGATACTGTCTAAATTTTAACATCAGCTAACCCATTGAATTAAAAATTTACCTTTCTATTTATATAAAAAAAGAGCCAGACTGAAAAGTCTGGCTCTTTCTTCGCGTTCCTTAATTTTTTACAAGGACGAACGGACCATTTCCTTTGAAGATTTCTTGTGAGGGCTCTTCATTCCCACCTGCGTCTTAGTTTAACGTCGTCTTAGTTTAACGTCGTCTTAGTTTAACGTCGTCTTAGTTTAACGTCGTCTTAGTTTAACGTCGTTTGCAGGCTTAACCGCGTTTATACTCGCTCGACAATATGTGTAGCAAACCAATCTGCATGTTCTTTATCCCCCATACAATAATCATGATATAGGAAATTTTTGATACGGTTCTTATAACGTGAATAGAACCGCCAGATTGGATTACCACCACCTGGACCACAGGGATCTTTGCAAATTGCAATAGTCATCCGATGTTTTTCAACCAGGTGTTCTAATTCCTCTTTTGGGCAATCCCAAGCAATATCAAGGTCGATGTAATATTTCATGGTGTCTCCTAATTGTTACTGTACTATTATGTCACAAAAAAAAGAGGCTGTAAACCCCCTTTTTCATTTTTTATCCAAATCTACTAAGATATTTCGCAATATGGTGAACCCATGGTAATAACATTATGGCCATCATAAGGTTCATACCGGTATGTGCCATAGCTATTCGTAATGTATCCCCTTTTGGTATACCATCAGATACTAAAAGACCGGCTAACCATATGGTGCCGGTTGTTCCTATATTAGCTCCAAGTACTGCTGCTATTGCTGCTGGTAGTGGAACTGCTCCTGAAGCTACTAAAGCTATAATTGCTGTAGTTGATAATGAACTTGATTGCCATAAGAGGGTCATGACAATACCACCAATAAACATATAGATCACATTACCTGTGAACCATGAGAGATGTTCTATATTCCCCATTGACTTCATACCACCAGAGAACGTCTTCAGCCCAATATAGAATATAACTAGTCCTACAAGAGCTGTAATTATGGGATTACCTAAATCCATTTTCTTTACCTTTTTCCAAAGTTTCTTAGACATTATTGTGCCTTCTGTTAGTAACTAATATAGTTATATCTATTTGAAATAGCGTAGAATTAACGTAACGGTTACGTTAAGTTTTACAGACCCAAAATATGTGCGATCTTGCGGCGATCCACTGGTAGGTTACGACCAGCATTCAGTTCGTCCATACACTGTTCGAAATAGAAAGCAGCATCTTCCTGACCTTCTTCCTCCAATAACTCTTTACATTCCCGAAAGAAGTTACGTAGATTCATTTGCTGCATGCCATTATCAAGACGTGCTGGTTTCCAATTACCTCTTCGCTGATTGCTCATTCCATCCTCCTTCAACAAGCATACGTTTGAAATTTGCGTATTGGTCTTTGTTCATTTCAAGTTTGGTACCACTACCAATAGGTTCTCCGCGGGTCAGTTGTTTAACTGTCACGCCCCACATATCCTCTTGGACGTAGTACACATGATCGTGGTTTGGGTGTATGTATTTCATAGCTCTATTATACCAAAGTTGTTTTGAAAAGTAAACCCAGATTAGGCAGCGAGCGCGAACTCGACTGCCTTTTCTGCTGCTTTGATTTTACGAAGCTGATTCTGACCGAACCACTGGCTGTGCAAGCGGTTGTCAGCGTTACGACCTTGTACGTGATCAGTAACAAAAGTGACGCTGTTGAATGCCTGCCACCAAGTACCTTCAGCATATTCTGCACCAGGCTGTGTTTCCAGAACATCATAAGCATTCTTTGCCTGACGAGAAATAGTTTCAAGGTTGATAACGTCCTGCTTATCTTTACCAGATGTGAGCGGGAATACTTCATTGTAGTACTGAATAAGAGAGTCTACAGAGAAGCGCTTAGAACCAAGGAACTGAGCCATTTCTTTGTACTTGGCAAATTTCTCGTGTGCAATACCAAGTTGTTCCTTTACCATATCTGGCTGGAACTGTGCACGGTGTCCAACCTTGACTGCACGTTGTGATTGTGAATCGAGTGCAAAGGTAAGGGTGTTGTTGCAGACTACACGGATTGGTGTGAAGCGAACGTCGATAGATTTACCATAGACGTGTGGGTTGCTGAAGAGCATGTAGGAATCTACCTGGTCACCACCGAATAGATCGAATGACTCTTTGACCTTAGCCAATGCCCAAACGTACTGACCATCACGTAGTGAGCCAGCTGTATGCATTTCCATATCACCAGCGAGTACGTACTCGTTGAAGAATTCGAATGCTGTTTCGTTTTGGCAAGGATGCCAGTCTTTACCAACATTAGTAAGGATCTTGCCGTCAGTTTCACGGATAAGTGATTTCTGACCAGTTGGCATCTTTTTGCCATTGAATTCTACAAATGATTCGACTTCATGAACCTTCCAGTCCACGCCAGCTTTTTCCATCATTTGCTGTGGGGTAAGATCGTTGCTAACCTTAGTACCAAGACCGTGCCAAGGAAGTTCACCTGCGTACGCCATTTGAGCTTTGCCATCGATCATTTCTACCATATGTGCCATAATATAAGTCTCCAGGTTTGTTTATTTGATATGAATATACTATCGCTATTCTAATCAAATGTAAACCCCCTTTATGAACTTTTTTTCAAAAAAATTACATTTTGTTCTTTTTCTCTATCATCAAGTTCATATTCAGATCTGTACTGATTATTTGCTTCAATGACTTCACCTAATACGGATAGTTCTATGTTACTAAATGTATATAAGGCAGCGGTATCCTTTGGGAAACATGCACCACCATATCCTTTTCTTCCATCTGGTCCTGGTACTTTTGTATGTGATGGACCAATACGAGGGTCACTAGCAATAGCGTTAGCGATAACGTTATACTTAGCACCATGTTTTTCGATTAAGTCTTTATATTGATTAAACCATAATACCTTTGTAGCAAGGAATGAGTTAACCCCATACTTTACGAAGCTTGCTTCTGGTGCAGTCATATGATATGCTGGTGCTGGATTACAGTTACTATGTTTTTTATAATATTCTTCAACTTTATTTGTGTATTCTTCAATACCACCAAGAATATGCATAGGTGGATTAATAAAATCGTTTGCAGCATTTCTTTCAGTAAGAAATTCTGGATTATAAACAACGTTATCCGGTGCACACAATCTATCAGCAAGGTCTGGTGTAATCGTTGATTTAATAACAATTGTACCAGTTACCATACTAAGATTCTGCATGACCTTTTCTATGATGCCAGCATCGATAGCACCATCAGCGCCCATAGGAGTTGGGACACATACGAATGTAAGATCAGGAAAGAATCCCTGTAAATCATCGACAAAAGTATTATGTTTTGGATCGATAATTTTAATTTCGTTATTATTATTTTTAAAACCAAATTCTACGGCTTTACCTACAAATCCATATCCAACAATACCGATTCTTAGACCTTTACTCTTTTTTCTCATTTTCAATTAATTCCCATTCGGTTAATTCTTTAGTTGATTTAACCATGTATTTAGACACGCACGCAATACGTACTTCGTCAGTATTATCATCTCTACTTACTACTACCCAGTCCTTTTTACCAGACGGACTGTGTAACATTTTTCCAGGGACTAATATTTTGTGACCTACAGTAGCCATACTACGACTCCATGTATAGTTTAAGTTCTTTTAATTTTAGTTGGAGAAATTTCTGATCATTGGTTTGCCTATTTAACGGGGAAGGATGTGGAAACATAAAATGTTCCAACCCCATCTTTGTTAGATGATTTGATACTAAGCCTCCCCAGGCTACTAATTTGTTGTGTTCACCTATTTGTGCCTTAAGAAAGGCATGGTCCACTGTTTTCTTATCCCAGTCAGGATCCCAATGTAAGTTGGTGAACGCAAAGTTATTTATAGTTCCCAGCGTTTCTAACCACTTACAAAAGCGTTTATATGACTGTCCTTGAGTCATCATCTTGTTCTTGGGTGGATTCATGCCTATAAATAGTACGTGTTTCATAATGCTATTATATCAAAAGAGGGCAAAAAAGTAAACCCATGATTCGCGATGTAGAGATAATCAAGACGTCAGTAAATGTTGATGGTATAGTAAAAGAATTGACTACAATTATTGAAAAGTATAAACTAGAGGGATATAAACAAATTTCTCTACAAAGTACTATGGAAAACGCTGATCCCCATACTGAATGGGATGTTGGTACAGGTAGTGGGTTAAACCTCAAAACAAAAGAACAAAATTTTATATATCCACTTTTCCCAGAGGCAAAGCTAATCAATCATTATATTAATGAATTTGGTATGTTCCGAACAAGAGTTATGAAACTACAATCAAGGAAAGTAATGTCGGTGCACAAGGATAAAACGCCAAGAATTCATATACCTATTTCTACAAATGATGGATGTAGGATGATGGTTGGTAATCAATGTTATACGCTTGAGGCGGGGAAAATGTACTGGACAGACACAAGATTGGAACACACTGCTTTTAACGGGGGTGAATACCCTAGAATTCATATAGTAGGTTGCGTTACGGCAGAATAACAATATAAGGTACACCTCTGTAAGGCTGATAATAATTAACCTTCGGTGTTACCTTTTTTAGTTCGTGTACCAAATATTTCGGATCATAAAACGCACGGAAATACTTAACATCCTTATAAGGTGCTTCTTCTTTATCCTCTACTATCATATCATAATCATATGAATACCAAACAGTTTTGGTTTTTGTTGGCCAAGGTACTTTTGTCTTTCCAGCATTCTTAGACTTAAAGTGATCAACGTGACGACGATTATTACCATCAAGAAAAGAAAACATAATCTTTTTAAAATTAAAAGAAAGAAACCATTCTATCGTCTTTTTGGTTTCTTTTAAATCTGTGTGACTGAATACACTGTGTGCATAAATGTAATCTTGATTTTTATCAACATCAGGAAAATTAAATTCTTTTTTACCTGCGTGATTATACATCCAGTTGTAACGATCGTAGTAGTGGGTTTTAACCTCGGGACGTCTCTGGTTCAACTGTTTCAGAGCATTACTATCTAAATCTAATACAGTATACTTACTTGGATCTATATCATGATTTTCAAACAGACCGCCTGGACCGCCACCATAATCAAATATTCTATTCTCTTTATAGTCTGGGAATACATCACGAAAAATTTCTATTCGTGTTCCATTGTGTTGTTCAAGTAAGTGTGTATTATTCATAGTATACTCTGTGGTTTGACTGGGAGAGTTATCCCCCAGTCATAACTTATATATCAGAAACTGAAACGCGCACCGATTTGTGCATCTTTATATTCCAAATCCCCGTCAGTTTGGGTCGCACCGTATACCGATAGACCACTTGTACCAATATCATATTCAGCTTCAACACCAACGCCTTCAAAACTAATTACGTTAGCTGGTGAAATTTCCGAATATGCACGAGGTGAAATAGAGACCGATCCGAAGCTTAGATCTGGCCCAGCTTCCATCGACCAAGTTTCATTTTCAAGACTATATTCAACTTCTGCTGAACCACCGAAATTTAGGCCGAGGCCTGCTTCTTCTGCTGAGGCTGCCGTCGCTGAAAGCACCAGAGCAGATACAGTTAGTACTGTAAATTTATTCATTCTTTTTTTTCCTTTTGTTTGAGAAGAATAGTGCCGGATTCTGTTTCCACGCTCCGGCGGGCGCATAGGACCTACGCTGCTAAGCGCATATCCTGAGGTGCAAAGTTATCGTTTGCATTTACTTCATTGATCTATTACGCGATCAACCGTGTAACTCCACTCACCTATTCAATACCTGTCGATCCTAGTTCGCCCCCATCATAAGCACACTAGTCTTGAAGACCCCATTTGATTCGCAACCAAAGTCTATCATACAAGTAATAACTTGTAGTCCAAACAAGATTTATAATGATAACAGGTAATATTGCTGTTGTATAATCTTGTCCAGTAATCAATAACATAATATAAGTTGAAAGTATAACCCAACATCTGTATATAAGTGCTTTGACTAAGGTTCTTTTTTTTGTTGCCTTCAATGATATTCCAATGTGTTTATGGTGGAGGCGACGGGTACTGCCCCCGTGTCCAGTATACCTTTTGGTTTGCTTCACCGTTACAATCTTTATATATCGTTTCTACGTGCTATAAAACCATTTTCATTAGAAATTCTGAAAGTAATTCTATGTAATACCCGCTTTTGTAATATTTCTGTATCATTTTGGTCACGCTTATGCAAAGTCAAGAGCTGATCCATTAATACAATATCACCGGGTTCCCACCAGTGTTGATATATGTATTTGTCCTGAAACAGATGATCATGTATTTCATTATAAAGGCTCTGATCAGGACAAATGAGTTTACATCTATTATTCGTATAAAAATAAAGACCCTTTACGCCTTTTAGGTTCTCTTGGATTAACCACATTTTATACTTATTTGAATTTTGTTTCATACGACGAAGTTGGTCTTCAGGTAAGCCTTCAGCCCAAACTTCAGGTGCATATTCATATTCACAATAGAGATCTTTTATTTCATCTAACATATCCGGATCCAAGTCATTATATGCTAGATTAGTGTTCAGGAATGATGTCGATGTATTTTCACAATGTTCCCATCCTTGTAGTGCAACACCATCAGCGCGATCTGGCCCATTTAAGTTAGCATGCCAATCTAGTTTACCTGTACCAAATATACCAGTAAACTTACCTTTTTTCTTTTTTCCTGTTACTCGTTGTACAGGATAACGCCAAGTATCACCTTTAAACCGATTAGTAGGAACTACTTGATCCCGTGGATATTCTTCAGCATCTATAGTAAATCCAAATTGATTATAGTTAGCAACTCTACCTATATTTTCTATGAAACGTGTATATTCCCATGGATTAGTAGATTGATTTTTAATAACCACAACAAGATGTTTATGTAACGTATCTCTTACAAAATCATAATCACTACTCTTATCAAAGGCTGTAATATCAATATCTGTTATCTCAACAGCCACACCATTTTGTATAGGTTTTATTTGCATATGTTCCTCATTAGATCATCTACGTTACAATAAAGCTCATCAAGGTCACGATTGTTATCGATAACATAATCAGCCATCCAAGGTTCAAGTGTATTACTTGATTTATCTTCAGCTGGTAACCAATCTGAACGATCAACCCAGATAGTAACATCTACAAGACCATTATTGCGAATGGCATGAAACTCACGTTTGTTTCTCAGACCACAGTACATATCAGAGACTTCGAAGATCTCACGACCAATACGGGCAGGATCTGATTCACAATACTTTGAGATAAGATCATACCATTCTGTGCGGTGGTTAGAACGATCGGCAAAGCATTCTTCTACAGTATTATAACCGTACATGCCACGTAGTGCAGGGAACACCGCATTCTCTGCACAGTGCATACTAGACGACTTAAACGTTAAGCCATAGTGGTCACGGAGATACTCTGCTACTGTATCTTTGCCATGCCGACCATATCCAATTATCAATATTTTCATAATAAAACTATTATACCAAATGTTAACCTAGAAGTAAATCCCCTCCGAGTTTTTTTATACCTAGTGCCCAATTCTCTGCAGCATCCTCAACATAATGAATCGATTTACCAGGAAACTCTTCTGTGAAAAATCTTACACCATTACTATCAAAATAACGAATGAAGCATCCTCCTTCTTCAATATTTTTATGAACTTCTGCGTAACCTTCTTTACCGTTTCCGGCCCAGTAAGTAGAAATGTGTGCCATTTTATTCTTCCTCGATTTCTTCTATGAGCTGGTCCCTCATGATAATAGCTTGTCTATCCTTATCGGTACCAATCTTATCGTTGACAAATTTATATGCAAGTGTAAATCTATCACATCCTGCATAGGCTGCGTGCCAGCAATGATAATCTGGTTCATCCTCTCTTCCGAAGTAGTACCATCTACATTGCCAACCTGGTTTATCCTCGATGTGAACAATTTTCTTTTCTTGATTATCCCAGTAACGGAAATATCCGTCACCAGTCTTAGACCAAGTGAAAAGAATCTGGTAGGCATTAGCATTCCAGTTAGTATGCCAACCAACGAAACCACCGGGTGGATAATAGTTGAATAGTGCGCTCGAGTGAACGCCTAAAACTTCTGGGAATTTTTTTCTTACACGGAAAGCAACATCAGCAAACTGATCCGGATTCCTTTGTGCCATCTGACCAACAGGTTGTGAAAAGTGTTGTTCAGGGAATCCAGTGTGCTTACTTCCAAGTGCCATTTGTTTGTGAAGATATTCTTCTGACGTATATAGAATACCATTTTCTCTGGCATCCTTTGGGTCGTACATGTGGAATACAGGATCATCGAATCCCTCAATGGCATAAAAGTCATTTATAAAACCATCAAGCTGTTCAATCAGCTCACTGTTACGAATCTGTACTTCCATCTCGATCTCCATCGTATACTTTATTATATATTCTTTCTATATACTGTTTCATCTCGCCAGAACAATGTAAAAACGATATATTTTCTAGATTTTGATTATAACTATAAAAATCCGTATTATACTTGGCATCCAAATGGCATAGTCTAGATCCATCTAGTTTATTATGTAATAGATAAAAAAATTTATCGTCATCAAATTGCCCAGATCGAAAGGTGGTTAACAAACCTGCATTTTCCTCAATTATGTTTTTCAGAAACCTTTTGGATCTAAGTTTTACATCTATTGCACCCCCAGCAGCTTCTTTAAAGTATAGAACTACACCAGTATTACAGGAACCGGATCGATGCAGATAAACATTTTTTAACTTATTCCCAATTATGGTATTAACAAATATATTACTCCAATCTCTTTCTGGTGAATATTCTTCTATAATATTATCTGCCCATGGCATAATTAAAACATCAGTATCTAAATATAAAACAGCATCATATTTTTTAAAAAATGTTGTAGCTTTAAACTGATCGAAGTTTGATTGGCCAAATACAAAAGGCTCATATTCTTCTTCTTCGTACAGATCAAATCTGTAATCAAATCCCCATCGTTCAGCATATCTTTTACATGTATAAGAACTAAACTTATAAAAGTTACTATAGCTGCTCCTATTTGTTCTATAATCTTCTATCTGTTCTGGCGATGTACCAAAATAGTTATAAGAATGTTCTACGTGGGTTTGCCAGATTAAGACTTTTAAATCATTTAAAGGTTTAAGATCAATATAGCTGTCGGGGTCTGTAAGGATTTCTTTATTACGAATCTGTACTTCCATGAATAAAATCCTCTATCATTGGAAAGATAGCTGTGATCGCCCGGCCGATCTCGCGCGCGAGTTCAATATGTTCTAGTTGTGTACCATGGCCACTACGTAGTTCAACGTAATGAATCCAGGAACGGATAGTACCATTTACATATAGTCGTGAAACAGTGTTACCTTCTGGTAGTACGGCACGTGCCTGTTCTTTTGCTATACCTCTTTCTATTGCCTCAATATATATTCTTTTAGTGTGCTCAATTAAAAATTCTTGTTGTGCATGCCACCAAGCCTGTAAGGCTGTATCAGATGTTTCAATACTATTTTGTCTATTCTTTGGATCTTGCAGACGTGCATCACGTGTTACAAATGAAAGCTCATTAGTAGGATCAGCATAACGTTGGCTGAACTCTTGAAAAGAAAAGCTACGGTGACGCAATAACTGTCGTGCAATATCACGTGTAGTTTCCACCTCAATACATGCACTAGCCATTTCAAACGGTGACCAGTGTTTGTGCTTAATCAAGTAGTTGAGTAGCTTGCCTGCTGTATCACTATTATTCTGATTACCTGGATTGGACACACGTGCTGCGTGTGCAATAAGATCTTGTACGCTTTCAATACCAACAAAGTGATTGGTAGGAGAGCTTGCAGATATCAAACGTGCTTTCATAATTTATCGACCTGTTTTATTAAAATATTCTTTACCAGGAACACGAATGAATGGCTTATTGGTTTCCTGTGGGTTAGGATTAGCAATAGTAATCATTGTTGGCTTACCAGCAAGATGTGCTCGAAGCTGATTCATATGACGTTCAAAGCGGTTTCTGTATTCACGACGTGTAGCCTTTTGTATTGCACGATCGAGTGGCCGTCGTTCACCTTTTGATACCTGATGTGCCCGTGATCTTTTCTTTCCCATAATATTCTCCTATAATTTAAAATCTGCAAAGCGTTCTGCTATCTCACCGTTATCGAACGCTGGTGTGTCTTGTACTAAATCATGATCTTGTGCCTCTGCGTCGAAAAGTCTCATCCTACTTCTATCTATATTTAGAATGAACCTTTTGTGCTTGTTTGGATCATTATATCTATTTTTTAATTGCTTGACCATAATCTGTCCTTGTTGTTCTAGTTCTTCACTAGATACAAGGGCAAACATTAGATCAGCGGTAGCGGGTAATCCAAAAGACTCGGACGTATCTTCAAGCCCAGGATCCGAGTTAGTATAACCTGAACGAGTCGTCTGCGTTGCAGAGAAGATCGGTAAGTCGAACTCGACCGCAAGACCACGTAACTCTTCAGCAATTGCTTTAATGTAAGTGTATGAATTGATAGATCCTCCCATGGCTTTCATACGTGATGATGCACAGATATTTAGATAATCAATAAAGATCATATCTGGTTCAAAGGATTTCTTTAACTTCAGTTCGTTGAGTAGTGCTCGGAAGTGGTTAGCATTCGCTGCACCTGTTGGATATTCCTTAATAATCAGTTTACCATTTGTCTTTGTCTTTAGACGGTTTACCTTTTCAGTAAGCATACCCTTTGATACATTTTCCATCTGGTCAATAGGGATGTTCAATAGATTAGCGTCGATACGTTCAGCAATACGTTCTTCTGCCATCTCCATGGTAATATAAAGAACATTCTTACCGAGTGATAGTACACTTGCAGCAACGTGACACATAAACAAAGACTTACCAACGCCAGTACCAGCCAGAGCAATGTTGAGTGTCTTATTCGGTACACCATCTTTAGTGATCTCATTGAATAGATGTAGATCGAATGGGATACGTTCTTCTTTGTTGTGATAGAATTCGTAACGTGATTCCACATCTTCAATATAGTCGTGACCAATATTTGTATCAAATGAAACACCAAGTGCCTTTGTAAGGATATCTGGTAGTGCATTCTTTGTTAGTGTGGCATGCTTACCATCAATAATATTGATTGATTCCATGACTGCATTATACAGTGCACGATCCTGACACCATTTCTCTGTCTTGTCATATAGCCATTCATCATCCACTTCTTCTTTCTTAAAGATCTCTGGGATGATTTCTACTGCGTGACGGTATTGTTCTTCGGTTAGATTGGAATCATCAAGTTCAATCTTAAATGATTCTGCAGTTGGCAATCGGTTGTACTTTGCCACATACTTAGCTACTTCTTTGAATAGCTTTTGGTATACACCTTCGAAGTATTCTGGTTTGATGAACGGTAACACTTTGCGCATATACGGTTCGTTGACCAGTAGGTTACGAAGGACAGTTTGTTCTATATTTGCTATCATATCTCTCCGCGTGCTCTCATTTGTTTTCTGATCTCTGTTGCAGAGATTTTATGTACGTCTTCACCAAGATCATGTTGTGTAATAGAGTAACCGACATCACGACCATAAGAAATATCAGTGATGTTTGGTACTACCATTATAATATAATCTTCATCCAAAGTAAACCCCTCGGTAGTTAAAGCTTCGACAATATTGTCCATGACCTTAACTACGTCGAGGGGGTTATTTTCGTCAAGTGGGGTTTTTCTTACGAGGAGAACACACTGCCCAGTAGTGGCATGCGCTCGTTTAAAAAGCTCTGTATGCCCTTGATGCCAGGGTTGAAATCTTCCAAGTAGTTGTGTAGTAGGTTTTGTCCAATCCATTCTATGATCCTTACATCGTACACTTCTGGAGATTGAAATAATTTATTTGTATCCTGGTACCGACCTTCTGTGATCGTATCCATCCATATTATATAGTCAGGCTTGGTAATACGACGAAGTGCTTCAGTTGGACAAACAAAATCTAAAATGCCCCACTGCATACTCATACGTCTTGCCTGACGAGCACGACCCATTTCGCTGAAGTCCCAATCATCATTATATTCACGATAGGTATCAGCATTGTGATGTGGTACTAGAAAGTGGTATGCTAATTGTTTTGCTAACCAGGTCTTACCACTACCCGGCAGACCCATTATCAGAATTTTCATTAGCTTCTTCCGCTAGACCAGGAGCTACAATGTCCTCCATGATACTAACCAAAATGTTTGCAACGGTTTCTTGTAGTGGCATATTCTCATCAATATTATCAGAAGCAATCATAGGATCTGGTGTTGAGATAATATCAAAGTTATATCTCATTAGACCACCTTCATCACTATCTTCATAATCTTCATCAATAGTAATTGATCCAAATTGAAATACAGTTTCAGTGAATTCGCCAGTTAGGATACGAACATGCCATTGATCTTCATCTGCAGGAACTAATTCGTAATCTTTATTCTGTTTCATGACATGTCCTCTTCGACAATCTCGTCCATAGACACAACAGATTGTTCCCCAATCTTATATTGTTTAGCAACAAAATCCTTAAAGTCTGTATTCTGAATAATAGGTAACCAGAAGTCGGACTTCAGTGTATCTGCTTCACGTACTTTGTTTTCAGATCCAGCCTGCTGATACCAACCAGGTGATGGCTTTTCTACATAACCACCAGCCATACCTACTTCAAGTAGACCAGACCAACGTTGTACACCACCTTCCCAAGATACACTAATAGGGATTTTAGATTTCTCTTTCACATAACGTGATTTCTCTACGTTAATAACAAAGTGGTAACCTTTAATCTCTGTACCTTTTTTGTCCTGCTGACGCCCAATGATCCAGATATTATCTGCTGAATAGTAGATACCAGTACCACCAGAAACGATAGCTTTAGGGAACAGACCCATTTCCTGATATGTATGATTGACAGCCAACATTGGAATATCTTTCATAGCAAGGTAAGGTGTACACATACGGAACAAACCTTTTAGTGCTTTAGCACGACTCATATCTGCCACAGACTTTTCATTGATAGCATCTTCAAGTTCTTTCTTTGATGCTACGTTACCAATCGAATCGATAACAACAATGACCTTGTCTTCCCGGTCAATCTGTTCAAGCTGATTAATAATATCAAACTTGAGCTCTTCGACGTTGGTGATTGGTGTGTGCAGTACACGGTTGGTATCGATACCGAACTGTTGGAAGTATGATTGGGGTGAACCAAATTCTGAATCGTAGAATAGGATGACTGCATCATCATACTTTTTCAAATAAGCAGAAGCCATTAGCAACGCAAATGACGTCTTAAAGTGTTTGGATGGACCAGCAAGAACTGTAAGTCCTGGTGTTAGCCCACCCTCTAGATCACCAGATAGTGCAACGTTAATCATTGGCACATCGGTCGTGATCATATCTTTTTTATTAAAGAACTGGGAATCAGCCAACACAGATGTTGACTTGATCTTTGAGTTCTTTTTCAATTTATCCATAATTGACATTATACATTCCACTTCGTCTTTTCTTCAATAGCGTGTTGAGCACAGTGAATATAATCACGATCCTCTTCTGAGAGTACTGACCAGAATTTAGATACTGTGTACAAATGTTCCTGAACACTGTCAGGATCTTCCAGATGACGATTACTTTCCATCATCTCTTGCAATTCATCCATACGTTTATGAATTTTTAGTTTAAGTACAGACATTATCTTTCCTGGTAACGATCATTCATTATACCACACTCTTCAAGTAAAGTAAACCTATCACTGAACTTTTTCAGTGACTTTAGTGCATCCTTTGCCTGTTGTGAGCTTTCACCCATAGTATCATCTGTGTTAGGTTGCCGAAGTCCATGTGTACCAATACGTCCATCAGATGCTAGGATACTAGCAATAGTGTGATAATCCCCACCAAATTCTTTTACAGTATCATGTAGCTGTGCAGCAAACACGGAATTCATAGTAAGCATAGCACCAGTTACCTGTTCAATAAAACATACCTCTGTTGGTGTAATATGATGAAAATGTCCAATTGAAAATGTAGAGAATCTATGAATAATCTCTGCAACTGCCATTGTACTGTTCGGTGTACCACCAAGACATGTATAAGGAACATTTAGTCGAGACTCGATGTTATCTTTACCGAAATACAGATCAGGATAGTAAACCACTTTCTGATTCTTACAATTTCTTTCTACCAAATCCATAGGTAACGGGGTCTTAATAACAATACCACCATTGGTCTTGGCTGATAGTTGTAGTATAGCATCTTCAAGCTGCGATGCTTCTACTACACCATCATCATCCATAGTAACTTCATTACAAAGGAAAGTAATCTGTGGTTCGAACTCAATAAGATCTTCAATATGCTTATTGATATTATCAACTACCATTACAGCATTACGTGGTTTATGTTTAAAAGCATATTCCAGTGTTTTAGCTGCTGTATTAGTACCAACAATACCGATATTAAAATATTCAGCATCAAGGTGTTTTTGTTCTACTTCAAATTCTTCTGTCATTTAATAAATTCCCATTTTACACCAGCTTCTCTAAATAGCTGCTCTGTTAGTTTCCATGATTCTTTCCATCGATCAGCAATCTCGCCATGGATAACGACTCGTTTAATCCCTACTTGGATTAGTCCTTTTGCACAGTCTGAACAAACAGGTAATCCATAAACATACATTGTAGCACCATCGAGTGATACACCATTATATGTAGCGTTAAAGATAGCGTTCGTTTCTGCATGAACTACCATCTTATATTTTAGTTCTCTATCGTAATATCTTGTAAGACTATCATCAACACCACGCGGGAATCCGTTATATCCTGTACACAAAACTTGGCCTTTGCTGCTTACAGCAACGGCGCCAATCTTACTTGAAGGATCTTTTGACCAACCTGCTACAGTCTTAGCAAGTTGCATATATCTACTATCCCACTTGGAGTTGTCTGAAGAGGTTGTCATTGGTACCTCTTTTGGCGGTTGGGGAGGCGTGGATTTCTTTAGTTTTGAGAGGATGTTTATCACGATCAATAATCTCCTTTGGAACAATGTCCTTAAAGGTTTCTTTTAGAACCTTCTTTTCACCGTCTCTTAATATGTATGGCGTTTTTAGTGCGTGCTTTACAATATAAGGTGCGAGGAAAGGTGCACGAAGTTCGATTGTAGAACGCATCATAGTACGATCTAACTTCGGAAGGTGATAATATGGTAGTTCACAGAATATATCTGAATATTGACTATCATATTCTTTTGCACGTCGGTAACCACCGAATAATTCATCAGCACCATCACCAGTCAACACTGCATGGAATCCTAACTCACGTAGCTTTCTAGCCATAGCAATTTGTGGTTTAACGGACCCGAGGTCGACTGGTGATTGGTGGATACGGACTGCGTCAAGATCACTGACTTCATCAAGAGTGACGTCGACGAGGGAGGAGGAGACTAAGTGTGCGAAGTCTTTCTCATGATTATCTACGTGGATCGTGGTAACATCACGACCAAGTTCTTTCAGCAGTCCGTAGATGATACTGGAATCGAGACCACCTGAGAGAAGAATAGAAACTTCTCTCTGACCACCAAGACGCGCGGAGACAGAACGCTTCATGTCTTGGTATAGGTCTCCATACTCAACTTTGTCCCAATTCCAGTAACTGTGTACCTGGCCTTTATGTACATAATGACCAGGTGGAACTTGTTTGATCTCATTGTACGGTGTACGTGGATCAGGGGAGTAACCCCATTTCATTGTGTTCGACATAAATGTTTCGTCGAGTGTAACTTTACCAAATAGCTTTAATACCTCAATCTCAGAAGCCATTGCTTCTACATCAGTACGGTAATATAATGGTTTAATACCCAGGAAGTCTGTCATACCAAACAAATGATTATCAATCATTGTGACATATGTCCAGAATCCATCAAAGTCATGAAAACAATCTGTACCATGATTATGAAATGCATTATGAACATATTCTACGTCAGAAGCATAATCTGTGTCATAATTGAATACTTCGCCAACGAATAATCCTGGGACACTGTATGTGTTCGGCTGGATAGCAAAGAGTGGGTCTAGATTAACAAATGGTAGTGACGTGTGTGCAAATGTAAAACCTTGCCAGTCTCTATAACCAATGTAATTCTCTAGGCCACGATAGCCAATAGAACGTATTACTGTTTCTGGATTCTTACCAACAGGATAAGCTACAAAGCCACACATTATTCTACTCCAATCAATCTACCAAGTGCGAAACGATCATTACTAAAACAGTGTAAACTAGTTGAGCTGAAATGTAAATACCCCATTTTACAGGTGAGACCACTTTGCTCAATTAACCATAGACCAAGTCTGTTTGCGAAGTACAGATCGTTGTGTAAGTGACGAACTACGTCACACGAACGCATGTGATAAGAACAATGTAGTTCATCACCACGTTCCATAAAGTGCCAACCAAAGGAACAAGGTACACGTTCACCTTCATTGGCAGCTACAATATCTTCTGGAAACCACATAGGGATATAACATTGACGAGTAGTAGGATCTTTCTTTAGAAGTTCTACTGCATCACCAAGGTTACCAGTTTTGAACCTGATACCATCCATACTTGGTGCCCACATACGTTCAGGGTACGAGTGACTGAAAGCCTGACCAGACAAATACTGATCAGTATCTTTCAGCCACATCGTATGTGAAGGTGGTGGATTAAGTGGTTCACCACCAACACGTTCTGCAAAGTGGACATCTGCCCACGGTTGCGTGGCATTACAAAGATCGGATGCTTCTTGCGGATCATCACTCATCTTTGCTGTCAGATCAGCATGTAGTACCTCTAAAAAAACAGGAGGAGACTCGGTACCCTGCCACGATGCTGTCTGTATTTCATATCCCTGATGGTATAGTAGGTGACGTAGCTTGAATAAGCCTTCACCCAGATTTCTTCCTGTTACTTTGTTCATTAGCTACTCTCTGTCTCAGGTCGCTAGAAGAGAACCGGTGGTTCCGTTCGTTATAGTAAATCTCAATACCAAGCATAGTACATTCTGATTTACCAGTGTAATCTTTAGTGCGATACTCTTCACCAATGATACGTACATTGATTGGATACATCTGAATGATATCGAGCAGATCTGCTTCGCTTTGATAAGGTACGATTTCATCGACATATCCTACAGCCTGAAGCTGTGTGTAACGTTCAACAAGTGTTTGTATCGGTTTATTCTTTTCTATTCTATCATAGCTTGGGTCTACTTGTAAACCACAAATTAGATAATCACATACACTTTTTGCTTCTCGCAACATAGAAATGTGTCCAGCGTGTAGCAAGTCAAATGTAGACGCTGTAAATCCTATTTTCATTGTTCCCACTTATAAAATATATGAAGACCGATCTTAGTCGTTCTTGTTTTACTTGCAGCCCAATCTGGTTTAACGTAACTTGCATGGTAGTGTGTTGCACCAAATGTGTTGTCACCGAACCAACCAGTATAAACCTTGAGTGCTACACTTCGCATGTGCTGGTACATCTCCCGATCAGATTCTGGTATCTCATCACTTTTACCGTCACAGTACCAAGAGAACTGACAACGATGACGTACTGGATAATATACTGTGGGATCACTCCAAGACTTTTTAGTTGGTCCTTGATGAATTACCTCACAGACAGTATTAGGAAAACGTGGATCATCTACTCTGTTCAACACCACGTTGCTCACTGCTACCTGGCCAGCAAATGGCTGATTCCTAGCTTCCCAGTACATATTGTCTGCAAGACATTTAATAGACTCTGAGAAGTGATCTGTTGAATGTGCAGCTTTCATACATCCAGTAACAAGTGCTGCAGATAGTACAGCTGATATGATCTTCTTAAACATTATCGAATCCTCACTTGACGAAGAGCTTTCAGACCACCTTTTACACGTTCTGGATATTCACCCAGATAGGTACCAGCTTCAAGATCTGATTTAGTAAGAAGATCTTTATGCCAGTGTGTAACGTTATCCCATTCTTTCAGAAGCTTCTGGGATAGGTTGTCAAAAAACGAATCAGAGAAGATTGGATCGTCTTCCTGATAGTAAGCATATGCAGCCATAAGATAGAATGGAACAGCCATGTTAACATTTTGAGAAATCTTATGTGATGCATATCTTTCCCAACTATATGTTGTCATAATGCTTACCCCATGCTGAGCCAGTAGTGCGAAGACCTTCAGATGCTAGAAGCTGATTGTACATAATACGAACAATTTCACCTTTATCTGGTGCACCATGCAAATCATAGATTACTCTGTTCTTTGCAGTCTTCTGATTGATGGTACGTGCACTCCGCTTTTCAATAATGGAAATAGCATATGCACGAGCAACGTCTTCTGGCATCTTTTGGATTAGGTCCATAGCTTTAGTATCCATTATAGTACTCCCTGGAAATATGCATTGAGCTCAGAGCGAATTTCATCGAACTGCTGAATAGCTCGTTGTTCTAGCAAACGATCGTCGAAGTAGAATTTAGTCATCATGACAAATTCCTCACGAGGTGCATTATAATGCTCTTGAGCGAATTCGTCTGCTTCCATTACGTAGTTTTTGAGTTTACCCATGATATAGTGTCTCCTAATTGTTACTATACTAGTATACACTATTTCATATTAATTGTAAACCCCCTAATTTGATTTTTTCCAGATAAAATTTCATCTACTGGGATATAGTCAATAATTTCATATTTGACTACGTCACCTTCCTGTAGTGTATTAGCCCAGAGGGATGGATGTGGAGAAAACTTCCAAGGGACAATGTGATCGATCTTACCCTTCTCCATAGCCTTACGGATATACTTAGAAATATGGATTTCATTAAATCGATTTACATGTTTGAAGTCACACCGACCAAAGAAGTCATGTTCGGTATCTGCTTCATAGCCTTCAAAGATCTTATGACCAGATGAGGGGATAGAACACTGATGATGTTCGGGAAATTCAAAGTCCCATTGCCGTTCTTTCCACTCTTGGCTCTCTGGTCTATTATCTTCAGCAACCAACTGGTTTCTACGTTCAATAAATTCCTTTGTAACTTTCCCTTTGTACATCATACTCTCCCTCCAGTACTAAAATCTTCTGGACCACCATCTTCACCAGGCCAGCTGATGTAGCTACCATCGTTATCAATACCTATTGTAATATCAGGGAATTCATCGTTATCAATATCTATTGTAATACCAGGCGATTCTGTTAATTCATATTTCATTTCGCCAACAGTCTCACGTACAATATCATTGTGATTAAATTCTGCCCAGTATAGTTCATAAGCTACACCTGACTCTAAACATTCGAACTGATGATATAGACCAGGCTTTACCTTTGTGTATTGATTAGGTCCAACAACGGTTTCATCTACAAGATCATAGTCGCGCTGCCACACGCGTACGAGCATCTTACCAGACTCTACATAGAATCCATTCCATTTGTAACGGTGTAGATGCTTAGAGCATACCCCACCTGCTTCCATTTCAATACGGTGAAACTCTAATGCACCATTAGCTTCAATGAGCTCTGTTGTGCCCCATACTTTTCCCGCTTTCATCGCTGTATCGCCTCTGCAATTTTATCTCGTAGTTTATTACGTTCGTGTGTAAGAACATTAATAGTTGTATGGATATGTCCTGTATCATGAGGTTGTATGTGATCTCTAAGATCCTCAATGATTTCATCAAGAGCTTCCAGCTTTGTCATAAGATTCATTTTCATTTAACAGTTCCTATAAGCATATTCTAAAGCACGATCTGCTTCAGTTTCCAATGGACGATTTTCGTACCAGTTACCTGTCTCGACGTCCAGTTCTCGACATAGTTCTGCAATCTGTTGTGCAGTAATAGGATACTCACGTTTGATTGCATTTGCTGCAGTTGCTACCATTATCTGGTACATTTTGTGGTACCAACCAGTTCCTGTAATAACTCTATATTCCAATGCAAGTTTCTTTGGGAAGAACGGACAGTCTGCATAACCTGACCAAACAACATCGTTATTTTTGGATTCAATGTTAGATTTACGATGTTGTACTACGGCGTCTGCAAGTTCAGGAGGTAGTCGATCGAGAAACGTACCACCACTCTTAGCCCTATCTACATATGGATACCTGATGAGAAGATCATCCACATCAATAGGGATGCTTCCACCAGAGAAAATAAAATTAAAAGCGCTATCGTAAGTCGCAGGAACATAGTACATTCTGCTAAGATCTTTAGTTTGACGATCTCCGGCAGAGTCAAGGTGAGTGTTGAGTGCGTGCCAGAAATGTCCAATTTCTTCGGATCCAATATCTCGTGACACTGGGAAGACAATTCGAAACTTAGGTTGATGTTCTTTAGAGCTGGCGGTACTATAACAAATATAACGCCAATCACCACACCAATTATCAACAACATCTTTTACGTTGCCATCAATCGTAAGGTCATCAACATCAACAGCACACCAACCTGCCCAAGCAGTAACGTTTTTGTTGGCCCGAGTAGTACCAGCTTCGTATACAGCAGGCGAAATAAGTTCTGCATCTTTTTTGCCTTTCTTTGGTTGCTTAGACAAACCATAGAGAAGTTTCTCTAACTCGTCAAAGTTAGAGAGATCCATACGTTTATCAGTCTTGTTGTCAAACTGACTCTTAAAGAGCGTTAGGGAAATACCCTGTGTTGTCATCATGATCTGGTGCTGTCCATCCCTCAGGTTTCATCAAATCGGGAAGACCAAGAGGGTTAGGACGTTCTTTCTTAATGCCTGCCTTCTTAGCCATATTTGCATTATGTACCTGCTCCCAAGCACGCTGTGGTTCAACACCGAAAGCGTCAAGTGTACCAATAGCAACAACGCAAAGATCAATTAGGCCATCTACGATTTCCTGTGGATCTTTATTGTCGATTGCACTCTGTGTTTCATCTAGCTCTTCACGTAAAAAGTTCATACGGAATTCTAGGAACTTGGCCAGCTTTTCTTTATCGTTGATGTTATTCATGATCCATTCATGAACACCAAACTTGAAATGCATATCCCAAATATCTTCATGCCAATTTTTCATAATTCTATTATACCCCATTTTCAATCATTTGTAAACACCTAAATGTGTCTTCCCAGTTATTTACTTGAACAGATTTAGATCCACTGTAACCTTCAAGCTTTACTGCAAGTGGATGATCGTTGCCGCCAACCTGCATATTGTCACCAAAGAACGTAATAGGATGTGGTAACCATTCTGCTACCTGCCCCTTATCCTTACCTTCTTCAAAGATATCGATCCCAGTCTCGCCAGCTACTTGAGCAGTAATACCAGGGAATTTTTCCATTACCTCTGCTGCAATGTTTTCACGTTCGCGTTTGTGCTCGTCCCATTCTTTATATAGATGTCGTGTTTCGAGTGAACATGGCCGACCTGGAATCGCAAAGTTAACCATCCCACCACGAACTTCTATATTATTAGTAGCTTTATTATGGAACTTACTTTCAGCTAACTTTTCATTTAAGAAGAACATAAGATCTTCTGGAACTTTCCATTCATATCGATAACCACAGTGATCTTGTTGCCACGCTTCATTGCCAGACTGTTGGTATACGCTAATACAAAGATAATAAAGCTCAATCGGTATTTGTTCTAGAGTTTTATACCTATCACTTCCTGTTACGAGGTACACTGCATTGTGTGTAGCAAAATGTTCAAAGAAGTTTGCGAACTCTTTGTCCATCTGACCCCGGCTAGGTGTGAGCGTACCGTCTACATCAAATATGTAATTCCTCATCCGAAAATATCATCCATAGTTAATTGTTCTTCTGCTTGCCAGCCAATGGCTTCAAGAATAGGTTCGAGAGGTTCAAGGAATGTTTTCTCGAACTGTTTGTTGTAATCGATGTACTTATCTAATCCAAATTCTACTGGATGGTAATCAGGGAATGCGATAACATTTTCACGGATTGGATTAGGGATAAGCATATAAGCCCACTTGATCTTGTTACCCTTCTTGATCTCTTCGTAGTTCTTTAGACTGTGATGCTGCAGCAAGTGGTTATAGAGCAGTGACCCGCGTACATGGATCGGTGTACCTTTTGAATAAATGGTACGACGATCAGCCCACTTATCTAACTCTGTAACACCGCGAGGGAATGCTGCTTCTTCTGGGCGAAGAGATTTGAATTCTTTTTTGAAGTCCTGGATGAACTTTTGGGTAGCATCTTTATCACCAGCGATCATAAGCTTGAAAGCGTCTTTGAACTTATCCCGACAGACTTGTGGGGTTGAAGACTTGATAGCTTCAATACCCATGATCTTCATCTTCGGTTCAGCATACTGAACACCTTCAGAGTTATGTACGTTGAGGATATAACGTTTCTTTGCCTGCCAAATACCACGATCTGCAATAACTTCACGCTCCATAACCATACGGTTCGTGTATGCGTTACTGTGTTCAGCCAATTCTTCCATGGACTTTTCAAACATAGGGTTGAAGTGTTCTTCACAGACTTTGGATAGGAACTGAACAGGATCTTCGGGTTGAAACTTTTCTACAAACTTAGAGAAGTTAACGTATACCGAATCAGTATCGATAGCGATAACATAATCCTCGTTAGTATCAAGAAGTTTATTCAGTTCATCATTGATTGTACGTTCACACCATTTGATAATGAACTGACCGTGGAGGGTAATACCTTCGGCAATCCGTAGATCAAAGTAACGATAGTATTTGTTACCGAGTGCACCAAACAAACTATTGAGTAGAATCTTAATAGCCATCTGTTTGTTTTCGAGCTGACTAATCTCACGTTCCAACTCTTTTGTCTTTTCCTTCTGATACTTACGTTGTGCAGCAAGCATAGCCTGCTTAGTAGTCTTACGTTCATCATAGTACTTGACAATGATCTCTGGCATAACACCCTGACGGTCGTGTGAGTACATTGAACCGTTTGCCGCAACTGCACCTTTAGGATTTTGGCTAGACACCGGTACTTCAATCATTTCGCCTTCTTTATCTGGATTAGGTACCTTAACATTCAATGTTCCAGGAACAAGGGGTAACAATCCATCTCGAATTAATGTCTCTGGTGACATATTGTTCTGTACAATGATATTAGGATACAGTGAGTTCAAGTCAAAGCTAACCACCCATTCGTGTATACCAATCTGTGGTTCTTTTACGTATCCACCCGCAAACTTTACAGCAATCTCTGATGCCTTAGCACGATCCATAATTGGTACCACGATCTTTTTCTTATTTAGTTCACGATATACAATAGAATCCCAGATAGATGTAGTACCAAATACATCTGTGAGGTTGACCCCAGCTTTGTAGGCTAGTGTCATAGCAAGTTCAATTAGACCCATCTTTTCATCAATACGTTCTACAAGTTCAACGTCTTTAATATTATAGTCGATATAAAGCTGATGGTTTTCGTTGTACAGATTACGTAGTGAACCGAACTCTTCATAGGATAGTTTACGTTCACCAAGGACAACGTTTGCAATATGGTTAAGCGCATATGATTCTTGTGCACCGTAACTGTAACCGAACTTAGTAAACAGATCGTAGTAATCTAATGCGTTGATACCAACGATCATGTACGAATCCATATTCTTGTTCTTGAACTGAACCTTTTTCTCACGAACAACGCCCCAAGGTGATAGAGACTTAACAGCTTCTTCTGAACCAATACGGAGAATACGGTTGATGATATATGGTATGTCAAAGAAGCGGATGTTCCAACCAGTAATAATATCTGGATAGTCATCCTTCCACCACTTAAGGAAACGTACGAGTAATTCTGTTTCAGATTCACACTTGACGTACTTGATCATGAGATGATCGTGTGGGGATTGTGATACGTCGTAGTCTTTTAGACCCCAGACGTGGTAGATACCAGACCGTGACGACTTAGCAGTAATAGCTGTGATGGGATGAAGTGCGTCTTCTGGATAAGGGAAACCATCTTCGGAGTGAACCTCAATGTCAAGGTTGACCACATTGACATGACCTTTGTTGAATTTAATATCATTGGGAAACTTTTCGGCAAGGAACTGGAAGACTGCACGATCCATACCGAAGTACTGAAAGCCTTCTACACCATCGTACTTCTTGGTGAAGTCACGCATGTCAGATGGTGAATTGAATTGTAACGGAGCCACTGGATCACCGTCCATGGTCTTCCAGTCTGTAGAATCCTGAGGGTCAGGTAGGAATAGGGTAGGTTTAAATTCGTATCGTCCGGTGATACGTTTGCCAGAATCGTTGTATCCACGGTACAGGATACGATTCATATAGACGTCAACTGATGTGTAAAAGCTCAATGCAATTCTCCCATAATGTAGATAGTATTATACCGCAGGATGTGATTAAAGTAAACCCCCATCATAGTTACCAAATGCCCATTTTCTTTCACGACACCAAAAGCACTTTCGGCAAGGACCCGGATCACCTATACAGCTCACAGTTAGTTTTGATAACTCCATTATATCATATTTTTTGTACTGATGATATATAAATTTCTTGTCGACCTGTGCCCATGGCATTACGACCCAACTGTTCGGATCGTTCCCCATTTCATACAGATCTTTGTCTTGTATAATGTCTTGGTTTGGTCTAGTCTCCTCTGGCATACCTTGGCTCATACCCCGGATGATAAATGGTATATCATATCTTTCTTTCATATAACGGTAATGTGGTTGGTGATATTTCTCTTTGCTATCACCGTCCTTTTCATATGAAAAGATTTCCAGAGGCTTCAAATAATTTAATGATTTCATTTCCCATGCATCTAAATAATATGATTCTATCCAGGAATGTACGTTTTCTGCTGCTTGCCAGCTTTGAGTATTTTTACGAGAGGTATCATATCCGTGAATAGGATATATGTTTACTCTTTCTTTTCTACGGTATACCATTTCAATTAAAAGAAAAAGGAGTAATGCAGAATCCGTACCACCGGATAATGCAAGACCGATATTATGTCCTTCAGGAAAACGATTAAAGTAATCTACAGTATTACCACTATCATCTGTCAGTAACATTTTTGAATAATCCTATAATGCCAGGAGATCTTCTATTCTTGTGGGTGTTGGTGTAATAGAAATACTGAGGATCATACTTTAGATCCATAAGTTCAAATCTTTTTATTGCTCTTCTAACATCTGGTAATTCTACGTTATCCATCATAATAAATCTGGGCTTCATTTCCAAAGCCATATCTATATCTTCCATTGGCTTAGGGTGTATATGATCACCATCAATATAAACTAGATCAACTTGGTCACGCTCCTTGTACATACCAGAACTGGACGGTATGAACTCTACCCTATCACCATACTTTTCTTTTAGTGCAACACCCGCTTTTACAGAAAAGAGATTGGGATCAATAGTTGTTATTTTTTCTAGGAAAGGAAACATTTCTAAGAACATTGTTGCAGAATAACCTGCAAATGTTCCTATCTCGAAAACTGTTTTAATTTTATTCTGATAACCAACAGATTCAAACCATTCAAGAAGATCTGGATCATTGTAGGGTAGATAACCCCAGGCCTGTTTACCTACTTCAGGATCGTGTTGGTTAGGATCTGGTACTGGTAAAAATGATACGTCAATTTGTGTCCACATAATAATCTCCAATAAAAAAGGAAGACAGTTTCCCGTCTCCCTTTATATATGTTAAGAAATAAAATCCACTTCTTCGTCAGTATAAGGCCACATTAGAATAAATTCACCTTTCCAAGTGCAAGATTTTTTTGTCTTTGCTCAAGATCATAACGATCTGTAGCTTGTGACAGATATCTTTCAGTTGGGGTCATATTAATCATTCTAATCAAGTCTTTAAACCACTTACTCATATCCAAATTCCCTTCTAATTTTTTCAAGAGATTTTGAATTAAGTTCATGTGTAAGTGATTCAACTGTGTGACCAGGATATTCATGAATCATCTGGGCAGCAATATATTGATTTGCTTTAGTCTGACGAGACAGAATCCATCCTATCATTACACCTCGAAGAATGTTTTTAAATACTCTCCAAAATCCGTTAAGCAGACTCTGTGAGTAGTTCAGCGCTATTGTTGTCATTTTTTACCTCGTTGTTTCCAATAGAAATTTTACGAGGCAGCTTTTCTTCGGGAAGAATGACTTCAAGTTTGACAGTCAAGATTCCATCCGTTAGATCAGCTCCGGATACTTCGGTATATTCCGACAGTCTAAATGACTTGCTCCAATTTCGAGCACTGATACCTTTATGAACATAAAGTTCTTGAGGGCGACGTTGTGGTCTATCACCTTTGATAGTCAGAACGTGATCTTTTACTTCAATATCAATATGTTCTTTACTAAATCCAGCCACTGCTAATTCGATTTCGTAATGATACGCATCGTGTTTAACTACGTTATGTGGGGGATAGGTATCCTTCGCGTGGCTGTGAATATTTTCCAGCTGATCGAAGATGTGATCGAAACCAAGAAATGCGTTTCGTGGCAATAAAGTTGCTTTAGTCATTGTGACCTCCTGTTAAGCAAGGTTATGTTATGGACCCGAACTATTCGGCATCCGCTGTTATTTATACGTTCTTTTCTCTAGAAAATACATAAATGTAGTAGGCTTCTTAGGATTTAAATTTTCGGTCTTAAACATTTTTTCTACCTATGTAAATCCATGGTACTGGGGAATCTAGCTGTTGTAAATCACTCACATACTCTGGGACAATATGATGTCGGCTTTTCATCGGGGTCATGTATATACCGCCTGGGAATAGCCTTTCATAGATCCATGGGAAAAGTTCTTTTTTTCGTTCTAACCAAATATCATCAATTGCTATTGCGATAGGAACATCGTACTCTTCTGGCATACTAAAAACATCGCAGACCACGGTATTTTTTGTATCACACTCTAGTATGTCAAAGCCCGTTACTTTACGTTGGTGCAAATATTTTCTTCTTAAATTTCTTGTAAGAATTCCAGGATAGCAACCAAAATCGTATATAGGACCAGCAGGAGCTTCTAGATTTTCAATAACCTCTAATACCTCGGTGTTCCATATACGTGTCCAGTTTTCCCACGATCCTACATTTGAAAAACGTTTATCTGACAAGACCTTCGACTCCGAAAGATAATCCCATTCTTGTTCCAATAGGTTTCGAGTGATGAAAGGTTCCCATAGGATTCCATACCATCATCCCAGGTTCTAATATTTTATTTTCAACCATCACAGATCTCTCTGGTTTAAGAGTATATGATATTGCATCTTCTATTCTAGGTCGATGTATTTCCCAATCAACTCTACCTAATACTTGGAGATATAAGACATGCATACGATCTCTATGTATTCCAAATGTAGTATGTCTATCTGTAATACCAAAAAACAAATGACAAGTAACAGGTTTATCAGGGAATATTCTTTTTAAATCTTCTATTATTCTTCTAGCATTTCTTGGTAAAGACGGTCTTTTTTCTAATTCAAGAAATGTAGCAGAACCACATTCACCTTTTATTTTCGTACTTTGTGGTGGATGTGTATCTATTAGATGTGTCATTCTCTCCCAGGTAAATTCTTTCATACCGATTTCTGAATCGAGAAAAGAATATGTATCTGGGAGAGATAACAGTTTAGGCATTACTTTGCACCGATATTATATTTGGGACAAAGTTCCCATTGTGTTTTTTCTTTAAAAGGGATAATTTTAATTTGACGTAAAGGAGCACACTGTAGATCTTCCTTCTTAGCCATTTGTACTAATCCCCAATCACTCATCAATGTAGCAATAGTATTTCTACGAGCAATATCGTTTTCTTCTAAATTTGATTTCTTCCCATCTAACAAAAATAGTTCCTTAAAGTGCACGATGAAGTATCTGCCTTGTTTGTGCAGAATGTGACAAGACTGGAATAGCTTCTTGTCTTTACGAGATGCCACACCAATACGCGTGAGGGTTTCTCTTACTTTAAGGAAATCGTCTGGCTCGCGTAGTGTTACCTCGAGCATGTTAGATGGAGTCCACTGGACATTATTATTTTGTTCTTCCACCTTTACTCACCTTTTCTTTTAGCTCATTCAGTTGCGTTGATGATAAGAGAGCCAAAGCTTGACGAGCTTTTTCATTACTATAGCCATAGTATTCTTTGACCACTTCTATATCATTTTCTAGTTCAGGTTTATACCATTTTGAAAAACGTTTCCGCTTTCGAACTATATTTATATAAAAATGATATTGTAGTTTCTTATCAGCATTATGCAACCGATTCATTTCATTTGCTGCAAGAACTGTATCCTGAAAGTAAGATAAGCTACGATTAACCATAAAAGGATTGTACACCTTTTCAGCAACATCGTCTTCCATAATATCTTTTTTGGTGTAATTAATACTGTTTACGTATTCAAATGGGTTCATGAGAATTTCACCGAAGACATAATTTCAGTCATACAAGCAACAAGGTTGATTTCGTGATCAGCAACAAATGCTGCCTTGTGCTGGTATTCTGCCAAAATAAGAATAAGTTGTGGGATAGATTGAGATTCGACTTTATCATTCATGTTATCATATACACCACGAATAATAGCACTTGTGTCTAGATCCAGATTATTAACCACCCACTTGCGCATAGACTTAAAGTCTTTTTCTTTTAGGTGTTTGAATAGATCATTAAAGGATCCACCCATATCAGTAGTGCTGCTAGCAATATCGCCCAGAACAGAACGTCTTTGAAGTTCATTGAGTACTCTCCTCCAATCTGGTGCATGACGCATGATCAGATCAACAATAGCCATCTGATCGTAGCTTACACCTTCATTTTCTAAAATCGTTTGAGCACGTTTAAGGAATTGCGCACACAAACCCTGAAGATCTTTTTTACTTGTATTAAATTCGTATATTGCACAACGTGAATGTAGTGGTTCAATAATACGATTCTTAAAATTACATGTTAGGATAAATCGGCAATTATCACTAAACTCCTCAATGAATCCACGTAGTGCTGGTTGAGTTGATTGTGGATTTAGATAATCTGCCTCATCTAGAATGATGACTTTGTAAGAACCACCGAAGCTAACCGTAGATGCAAATTGCTTGATCTTGCCACGTAACGTATCAATGTTACCTTCTTCAGACCCATTGATAACAATACAATCTAGACCAAGCTCTTTACATAATGCCTTAGCGACAGTGGTCTTACCAAGTCCGGCAGTACCGGTGAAAAGCATATTCTGCAGCTCACCGGTATCCACCATCTTCTGAAACGTTTGCTGTAAGTGAGGAGGTAGGATCGTTTCAGAAACTTTTTGTGGGCGATATTTTTCTACCCATAGGAAATTGTTTGACATATTAACTCCTGTTCAAGTAAGTCCATTATATAATATTTGGAGCTAATTGTAAATTAACTTTCCTGTTGTTTAGCTTCGCACATGGCAACGATCTGCACACATTGATCACGAAGCTGACCAATTGTAGAGAGTTCTTCACCACGGAGTGCGCCACGCTGAACCATCGTATCAACCACTGCAATAGTGCTGCGTCCTACACGATTTGCAAGATCTACAAATTCTGTATCTTGCTTATTCTGCTTTTCTGCCATTTTATTCTCCATACTCTGATGTTTTTTCGCATGCGATCCAGTAGATGACGTCCTGTTCAGTATGATTCCAACGGGACATCATCTTGCTGGAGATACCAACTTCATAATCTCCCTGGATGATTCTGAGATTATTTAGGTTGATCATAAAGTTAAAGTTTTCACTTTTACTTTTTCCAGGTACCTCAATAGTAAATGAGTTTGAGGTAGGATTGTCCTTATCTGTTACGG
>Ga0255768_10000319_pt1 | contig 49732 bp, 22 predicted proteins | sample 071ome_33_FD_179983 | JGI IMG/M metagenome (GOLD analysis project Ga0255768, IMG submission 179983) | Coastal salt marsh microbial communities from the Groves Creek Marsh, Skidaway Island, Georgia - 071412AT metaG (version 2) | ecosystem: Environmental > Aquatic > Marine > Intertidal zone >... | reverse complement strand
CATAAAAAACACTCCACTAGAGTTTGGAAAAGTAGATCCGACACTTGTTGAAGAATAGTTTGTCATATTGGTAGCTACAGTTCCGTCATCTAGTGCAATCTTTACCGGAGAATATCCGGTAGCGGGTCCAGAAAACTTTGTCCCTATACTCGTCGTATAGGTAGCGTACTGCAAGTACGAAGAATTTATGTACGGTGTTTGAGATAGTGTTACTACACCATTACTTCCGCTAGATGAGAATCTTTCTCCACCACCCTGTGAGCCATGGTACACTTTTGTTGTTTCATTTAGAGACGATATCTTTTGGAAATCTAACTCAAATGGATTAGAATTTTTCAAATCTGGAATATAGCTCACACACCATATTGCTGAAGAATCAATATCCTGAGGATTAGTCAAATATATAGTTCGATTTGCGTACGTATAAGTGTACTTAATTGATTGATCTATTAGGCCATTTTTATAAAGGGTGATTGAAGACGGGATTGCCTTAAATCTTAATTTGGCTCCGAGTGAATTAGTGTCAAAAAATACAACTTCTGAATCAACAGAATTTTTCTCATACGACATTACTGGAATCCAATCGGATTCGTTTACCGGATTTTGCCTATTTGTTACTGAAAACTCATAAGAAAACAGTGATTCTATATCAAATTGAGATTCAAAAGTTGCTACATCAGAAGTGTCAGACTTAATTTTTGCCTTTAGACCTATTATCTGACCAGGTGAATCTATTTTTGAACTCACGAAGCATGCTTTATCATTATCGATTTGCGTTTGAGTATTTGTTAAGTAGAAGTCTACCGACCTTATACCAAATGAATATTCGTATACATCTGCATTTTCTCCTGTAGCCATAAGTCTAACTGTCTGCTCTAGGGATGAGCTCTTTATGGGCGTGTCAAAATTCTGGTACTTATTATCATAAATAAGATTAGAAGAACCCGAAGGTAGCATTGAGCTAATTGACCTCCTGTTCTGGCCCTCTACGAATATTGAAGGATCGATAAAGTCATTGTATGAGTCAAAGTATGAAGACATTGACAAAACTAAATCGGCAAATATTGGAGAAGTATGAAATATTGGTCTATCTTGATAATCCGTATTATTAACCGTAAAAAGTTCATCTTCTACTAAATTTAAATAACTGTCTACTTCTGCTGGAAATCTATATGAGTAAAAATCATATTCACTAGAAGATCTTTCTCTTAATCCCTTGATCGTATTTTTTCTTCTAAATAAAAAGAATACTATATCCTGTATCTTACTGAAAGAATTTAATCTTTCAGATATTCTCCTGTTTACAAAGTCTTGCATTAGTTTTGAATTAACTTCTGAATTGATAGGTACTGATCCGCTTCTGACATAACCCTGTTCGTTAAATAGTAAAATTATCCTCTTAACTAAACTAGCTGGAAACTTAACATCAATCATTGAATCCAAGAGCTTAGGAGAACTCAAGCATTTTATATATGAATCATCTAGAGATAGCCCGCCATCTTCTGATAGATTTGCGTTATCAGTAAAGACTACTGCTTGAAGTATCTTAAGATTTTTACCGTGAACGGGAGATATTCTTATCGTGTCAATTTCGGTAGATGAGTTAAACTCTATTTCCATTACCGCCTGAGCACCGTGGGTTACATTGGAGGAGAAATCAAAATACTTCTGATACTGTAGTAGGTCATTTGCTACAATAGCTTTTGATTTAACCGTAACATTCCATGCCTGCTTTATCGAGTCGTTAATAACGTTCATGGGATCACTCTGACTCGTAACCGATGACCCATAATTGCTAGTAAGATTAATTGATTTTATATTTGACACAACATTTTTTTTAGTCATTGAAGATCCAATTTTAAATACTCCTGAAACTGAATCGACAAAACCGCTACCATTATCACTGAATGATATATTATCCCTGTCTGGAACAGGGAAAACATAATTTTCACTAAACATACTCCTAAGCGAATTATCAAACTTTTCTATATAATTAAAATTATAATAGTCATCTTTGCCAGACAAAAACTCATAATTTTCTATAAACAAATTTAAATCTTTAATATCATTTTCTATTTTCTCTATTTCAGAAGTGTATATATCTATCATAGAATTGATAACAAGTCCAGCTGAATTTGCTCTCCTATATAACTCCCTCATTCTCAAAAAAGAATCTCTAAAAAGATCTATAAAAACATCCCTATTCAATACACTGAGAGCGGGAATTTTTTGCGAAGTAAAATATGAAGAAGCGGAGTATGCTGACATGGAAGAAACCAAAGAAGTAGCGTCTGTCTTAGATAGTTTCATATCCCTAATTAGCTTAGATACATTAACCCTTGAATTATCCCCTATTCTATTAACTGTTTGAGGTAAAGAAGATAGCATTTTAGCTCCAAGGATTCCCGTTCATATCTTGCAACTCAAAGACAATGCCTGCCGTTAAGTTATTTTTTATAATATTATATATTTCTGTTTCATCAACAAAATTCTCTTTAACCGACTCTGGCATTCGGATAATCACATAGCCACCTCTAGCGTATGCCTCCATGTCAGCTGAATAAACATCCCAGTTATATAGTACTTCTGGTATATCATTTATCAATCTATTGACATCCACATCTTGCACGACTCCGCCTCCCCTAAGTCTTATGTCCATAGTGTCCGGCGGAATATTTTCTGGCTTATCAGAAACATACACTGCAGCCAAGAGGAGTGCCAATGGCTCATACTTGCTCGAGTTTTTATTAAACAAGTCAGAATCGTAGGTGTAATTTACCACACTAGTATGACTATACTCCTGAACCCTTTGCCTTACTCCTGCACTGGTTCCACTTGCGCTATGTGAGTAAAGCTCTTTTGGCATGAGGTAAATAAAGAGTGGCTGATTAAATGATATCGAATCTTGATCAAGAACTGGATTCAGTGGCACAGGATTGGAGCCGACCCTTTTTACGAAAGCATTTTTTGAACTTATCGTGTAACTGACCCTTATCAAAGCTGCTTCACCGGGGACTATCCTTCTAGTGAAGCTAATAACACCTGATTGACAATTTACATCTCTAATTTCAGAGTATGGAACTTCTTGCCAAGAAGAGTTAACTGAATCTCTTTTTTCAATTTTTATAACTGGCTTAACAATACCAAAAATAGAGGAATCATAATTAGTAGGATGATTCCATGCCAATATTGGAGTTCTTCTAAGTTTTATAGTTTTATCATCAAGGATTACTGGTGCCTCATTGTATACGTCTAAATTATTTCTACCATATATCTTAGCACTGTTGTTTTCCGAAAGGCTAGATGTAGAATATATCCCGATTAACTGCTGTCCTCTATAGTTATTTTTCCAGTTACTATTTTCAAAAGAACCATTTATGTCTATTTTCTTTTCGAAATACCCTTTTGTGATTGGAATACTCCATGTATCAAACTTTGAAAGATTAGCATCGATTGGAGCAACCTTTATTGCCGATGGCTGATTCATTACAACCGAATATACTGGAGCTACATATTTCAATGGAATCCTAATAGGTTTAAATGTTATCGAGCCAGATGATCCTATAAATTCATTGTCAGAATACAGATCTCCGTCAGCATCTATAGCTGCAACAGCTATATAGATATCTCTTTCTGGATCAAGGATATCTATATAATCTATTTTTCTGCCTAAAAACTCATTCTGGTTTAAATCATAAAATCCATATATTAGTCCAGGTGACTCAACAGAGTTGTTTACAATAAGTGTACCTAGCCTGGCATCTACCTCACTAAGGTTGCCCTGCCCACTTATTGCCGACTGAACCTCGGAATACGTCGGGAAACCATACTTTCTACCTTGTGAATCGCAGAAAAGTAATACTCCGTCGTTAATGTTTACATTCTTTCTTTGATCTGAATAAACTATCGCAGAAACATCAGCACTCCTTAGTGTATATCCAGTTGACAAAGACTGGCTTGCAGTTGCAGTTGCATAGTAAGAATTACTAAAATAAACAGAAGAGGTAGATATCTCAAACTCTGTACCAGTTTTTACTGTACTTAGTGGATTCCCCGAGCTTGGGTCACCAGAGCTCCATATCAGCGTGTAGTCAGTGGCTGAATAAACCTTGTTTAATGCGTACTGTATTGAACTAGTGTCAATAAAGGAGCTCAAATTTCCCAACAAACTACCTTTAACCTCTACATATCCATCTTCTTGCGGATCTTGAGAAAGATTTATCCTTATACCATTTTGTCCGTAATAATCCAGAGTGTTTCCTAGTGCATAATCTTGACCATTATGTGTTAGCTTAACAACAGTTGCCTTAGACTTATCTATTGATAATATCCCAACTGCTTGATCGTTATTTGTGATATCAAACTTAGCAGATCTTTCAGCGGAAATTCTTTCATTTATAAGTGCATCCCTGATGTCTATGTCTAAAGTTACGTCAGTAAACTCAGGATCCCAGCCTTCGAATTCAGGGTCCGTATAACCAGGCGAACCCATTGTTCCCTGATTCTTACCTTTAATCTTTATTCCTTTTATCCCAAAGCCTTCAGCGTATGACCCATAAGCACCACCCAGTTTGCCACCCTTTACCCTAATATATCCTGCAGCTGCGTTGCTTGGGCTAACTCCTGATATGTTTATTTTAAATTTATTTCCCTGTTTAGTAGCTTTGCCAATTTGAGTGTAATTTACGCTTGTATTATTTATGTCCATGTTTTTACTAGAAGCTAGACCAGCTTCAACTATCTCAAAATTACTCCATCCATCTACAGCCTCTATAATCATTTCAGTTATCTGAGAATTAGGAACAGGACTTATATTAAAGAATAAGGTATCCTGACCAAATTGAGGCCCTTCGATTCCAGTAAAAGTTATTTTTCTATAATTATCATTAGATGCTATCTGACTTGCCTCTACGGTAGCTTTAGCTGCTTTAGCAAAATTATACGCATCTTCTGATATAGACTTAAGAGGAGAGATATCTATCGAATTGTCCTTAAGAAATTTAGCTAGATACCATTTAGTTTCAGAGTCAACCACACCATCAACGTATCTTTCCTCTTGATCCCTTTGGAATGAGCGAACTCCAGCAGCTGTTGCTGGGCCATAATGATTGTCTAAGTTATACGGATAGTAGCTAGAGTTAGCCTGCTTCAAGACCCATTGAACATACGTTGCGTAGGAACCATAGTTTCCACTTCTCCAACCAGATGTCTTATTTTCATTGCCTCCATCTAGATCCCCAGTGTAAGGGTATATGTTATTCTCATTATGAATTGAGGGATTTTGATTCTGGTCACCGTCGTCTATAGTTGACTCTACGCCCGTACTAAATCCCGTTGGAGCATCTACGTCAGGACCCCTTGAGGCAGGTATTTCTTCTCTCTCTGACCAACTGGGATTGTACAGTGTACCCTGAATATTCAATGAGTAATCAACATCTATAGAGGCTTTATAGTATGTATACTTTTCTTCTCCGGGAACCCCAAAGCTATATTTACATTCTAACTCAAAAGGATACGAAGCTAAAGAATCCATTACATTTAGATCATCTTTGAGTACAACATCCTTAGAATAATTGGCTGGCTTATCAACTATTACGTAATCCCCATATGTAGAAGGTATGCTTAATGACATTGAATATGTCGTTGTTTCAGCATAAGTTTTAGCTTCATTGTCCAATACTTTAAAAATCCTGTAAGAAGACGGTATATCTTGAGATACTTTTTGAGCTTCGGTTATTCTTGTTGAATTTACTATGTCAACACTGGGGTTTGTTACTTCTATAAATATTTCTATATTGTCTATATCTGAATTAAGTCTATCAGAAAGATTTCCTGAAAGATTAGAGAATTCACTTTTAATAAATTCTTTCATATTATCAAACTGAGGAATTAAATCTCTTGCATATTTTGAATCAGATGTATTTTGAGAAACGTTACTAAATATCGATGACTTTTCTCTATCTAATAATACATCTTGATTCATTGTCCACGACGGATACCATGTCGAAACATAATTGTATATTGCTGATCTCTCATCAACTACCCTTGAACTCTTTGTGGAGCTATATAATGCGTAGGAACAAATGTTAAATAAGAGCTTAAATGGACCCTCAACTACAGCCGAATATCTTTGATCGGAATTAGAGTAAATATTTGAAGAAACGTTGTCATCAACTACACTTAATCCAATACTTTCTCCATGAATTTTATTGCAGTAATTCATTAGATTAAAAGTGGTTGCAATAATATTGCCCCTTGACACACTGTCTGAATCATTTAGGTATGGTATAACTCTAGCTACGCTTGGTGTGGTCGAATTAGGATCTTCCACTATATTCAAGAAGGAGCCCGATGAATTTGCAAATGGCTTATAAGATGCATATTGGACGCTAGAGGCGGTACCGATATTAAGACTTCCCCAAACACCATAATAGCTACTAGAATAATCAGTTCCGCTGACAAGGTCCCATGCGCCATTTCTTTGGTAGTCGGTAACTGCGGAAGCCTCTATCCTTAACTCTTCGGTTTCTATGGCTGTCGATTGCCTGTTTAAGTTTCCTTCTAGATAAGCTGCCGCATTATCAGAAAGGCTTGAATTACTAAGGTCCAATAAAAGAGTTTTACTTTTCTCTAAGAAACCCTTTATTCTCATTGCTTGATTAATTGTTATATCAGAACTTGGAGACCAAGCCAAAACATCGTATTGCCTAATATCAACAGATATATCATCTATGTCTACCTTCCAATATTCAGCGCTATTTACACTTAGCCCATCTGCTGCTTGAGCGTTTTCAAATATATATCCAAATAAATTAAAAGGTGACGCGGCCAATCTTCTGAATATATAAGGGTTAATGTCAGAATTTGTAGCTCCAGAATTTGAACTATAAAGAACCCCTACGTTCAGAGTTTTTCTTTTAATCTGATTTGTATCTCCTGTAGAATTTACTAAAGAGACAGAAGAATTCAACCTAGCTATGACCCTCCAGTTAAAACCTTCGTATGTTCTGTAATCAGAAAAAGCTTTGAGTGGTGCTATTACTTGATACCCATTTTCTGACATTGAATTATTAATTATTTCAGAATATTTATTATCGAGTTTTTTGATAGAAAAAACTTTATTGCCAGTGGTTGTCCTGTCTATTGCAAAACTTTCTTCTGGCAGTTCTTGGTAAAGTGGTATGGGATTAATTGATTCTGTATAGCTCAATTCTAGATTAAACATAGAGCCAGATTCATTTGATTCAACTTTATCATAAACAAGTGTTAGAGAGTCTGGTATTGAAGAATCTAGATATACCACAACTCTATATGGAACTTCTGATCTCAGATAATTTTCCTGAGTTCTAAATGGCTCTAAAAGTATTCTATATTTTTTCCTATTCAAAGATTCATCTATATATTCGAAACCATTTTTATCAACTACTTTTATTGAAAGATTTGAATAGTATTCTGGCGAAACAAAAGAATTCTCATTGCTTATAGAAAATGAATTAGGGGCTGAAACAAAGTATCTACTTACATACTTATAATGAACGTAATCACTGCTGTCTACGTCAGAAGCATCAACTTCAGTAGTGCTTATTTGCCTTGACAATGGGAGGTCTGATATGCTGATGTCATTACTCTGAAAGTTGTAGCTACCATTTATTTTTCTTAATACTCCCAGCTCATCTGCATACACCATTTGAGACATGCCATAGGATTTTTCTGAAATTTTATTTTCTTTTATAAGATTAGAATAATCAATGACTCCGATTGTATTAGATGGAGTAACTTCGTGAGAATTAAACCAAGACAAACCAATGGAACCAGATGGAACATTAGTTCCAACCTTAATTGCCTTTTCTTTTCCTGATACTGTCTCGTTAACGAATTTTCTCATTAGCTATCTCCATGGTCTGGATGTATATTGGAATATGTTGTTATGGTATTTGGAGTTGAACCAAAAAGACCTAATTGATACTGCTGATACCTAGAGAGCGGTACCCATCTCTCCGTAGTCCAGGACAGTGTGGGCTGCGTATATCTGATCACTGTTGGATCAGTATGCTCATATCTAAAAGCTGGCTCTTTATTTAGGAGTCTATTTTCATCAGGTACAATAATTAAATCTCTTGGAAGACTGGAGTTGTCGTCAAAAAATTCTATATTGTTAAATGACTCATTCCAATAAACTATGTCACCAGATATAGTAACATCATTAGAGGCAATAGTTTCGCCTTGTGATTGAAGATTTGAAACAACAGTAGATGGACTATTTAAATTAACTCTGACGAATCTTATGCCAGGATCATTTTTATTCTTTGCTGTAATTGCATTTTGTAATATAAATTTTCCATCACTACCCGTAGTAATGGTATTAGCAGTAGAGTTTCCATTAAATAAGTCAGCGACATAGTCGGCAACATACCAATCTATATCTACAGCGAAAGTGATTGGATAACCCAGCCAATAGACCTGACCATATATGATCACATCATCAGTACCATTGGCTTCAACTTGCCTTCTTAAGGGAACTGCTTTTACTTGTAAATTAAAATAATTTTCCGACAGCATATCGAACTGAACTGATTCTGAATAGTTTTCTGAAACACTATTCAATCCACCATTAGGGTCCGAAGAGCTTACGCCAACTATATTTAACTGATCTGTAATTAGTGTTGTTGGGACCGATCCAGAGTAATACACCTTTGTAATACCTAATCCATTGTCGTTTGTTGTAACATACTCTGGAATAGCTGTTATATTGTTTCCGTAAATCCTGAAAGTTTGACCTGGCTTAAGGTTGTGATTTTCATCGTAAGATATTATTGACAGATTCATAAAGTCATCAGTATTATCGTACAAGTAAGATGGAGAAAGCTTATACTCAACTGTACCAAAGTCGTAATCTTCATCTGAAATGTATACAAAACCTTCAGTAAGTGGATTCTCATACTGATCTATATCTAAGTCAATATAGTTATAGCCGTCTTGAAGTGAAGATTCATAGGTTATAGAATAATCCACATCTGACGATGGAGTAGAAGAGAAGTATATGTATGAATGATAGTCTTCACCAACTAAAACATCTGGATCGACATAGAAAGATTTATTTAATTTGTAAGAAACGTTATAATATCTTCCAGTAACTCCTGGAGTAGCTGAATCAAAAGGATATATTATCCCATTAGATTCTGATATTCCGGAATTAACTATATTACTTGTATATGAGTCAACAACCTCTACTTCTGATACATCCGTGTAAGCCAACCTGAGCTTATTATTACCCCTGTACTCTATGGATTCAGTGTTCACAAAAACAATATCACCAGGGGTTGCTGAATTTTCAAATGCGGCATGCCTCCATTCTTCGCCATCAACACTAACTATAAAAGGCTTTGATGAATTTGGAGTTTTATCTAACTCAACCTCAAAAAATCTTCCATTTTCTTCCTGAGTTTCTGCAGCACGATAGATATACCAATCGTCTTCCGAGTAATAAATGTAGCCAGGATGCACGGATAATCTATAGGATTCTTCCGCATCTGCCAAAACTGTGTAGGGCAATACTTCATAATTAGCAAAGGCTGCGTTTAAGCCCCTGACAAAATTGCTATCATCTTGTACGTACACTTTAACGCCAGGGGTTGCAGAGTTAAACGTAGCTTTTTCTACAGTATAATTTCCTGGAGAACTCAAGTTAAAAGTATCTAGAGAAAAATTGTAATCACCTATTACCTTATCGCCAATATATATAGTATTTACAGGCTCCTCAGAAGACTCGTATGTATTGCCGTATTCATCTATATAACCCTCAAACATTGTGTAATCAGACACTGCAGTAAAACTAGAAGATGTCTCATACTCAAATGGGTAATAGTCCGCTGTTGCCGATTCAACATAGATGTATCTATCGCTTGAAGAATAATTAACTGTAGCGGAGGTGAAAAAATCTTCGGTCTGCGATAACACTAACGAAGAATCATAGATTGAATACATTATATTTGGCGAAGAAGGAACAAGGTAGGCCGTCTGATCTCCGTGGAATTTTGAATACCCACCAATGTAACTATTGACTGTTTTGCCGTTGTATGGAGTATAATTTGGCTGTCTCGAAACAGTGTAGTAAACATTTTGCGGAGTAGCATCAGCTGGATACAGTATCTTATCTTTTGCATCCTGAATATCAATTACGCTAGGAGTAGCAGTAGAAGAGGATATTGTGTTAGAGCTATTTAAAACTACCTTGTCAGATATAGGGCTTGTATAGTAGGTGCTCCCCCCTCTAAGATAGGAGGCAAAGTAGGAATACTCTACAATAATTGGATCATATGAATAATCAGTACCATCCACTAAAGTACCATTAATAGTCACACTGCCCGAGAAATCTATAACAGAAGATTGAGAATCAACATCTGGTCTGGTATTGACAATTTCAAACTTAGCGTCGTTGAAATCTCCAACTCCAGGCTGATAATAATTTCCTAGCGGAGAAGCTGACTCGTCATATACTGAAGATATTCTTGAGATCCCTTCAGAATTAAACCCTCCATAGTCCCAAACTCCTTCTCCCCATTTTACGTAGCCTATATTAGAAGGGTATTTGCTATTTATCTTTTGTATCAGTTGCCTAAAGGCGGGGAGCGGCTTTAAATCTTCATCAAAGTATGGCGTAGATTTCTCTATATCAGTAATTTCTAAAATTTCTGGTGTTGCACCAATATAGTTGGAATCTGGAGTAGAACCATATGCTCTCCATATATCCAGCTCTCTTCTTAATGTTCTCTTAAAACCCTCTGTGCTTCCTGAATCTGGATTTTGAGATACATCTAGAATTCTTTTTTTAAAATTTGAATTAGATTCAAGATATAGTCTCGGCAGTCCGACCCTAGCACCTAGCTCATCAAAGTCATTAAATATATTAACGGGGTCCTGATCTCTTAGAAAAGAATTTATAACTAGTCTGTCGAATTTTCTATTAGTATATATTGTTCTATCTATAGCATTATAATAATATGCATAATCAGTTGCCTTTAGTGCCAACATCTTATTTAAGCTTGAAACGGGTGAGAGTCTTATATCATCACCGTAAACAAAGCTAGAGTCAGCGGCAGGCACCATATACGTGGCGTATATCCATGCTATTTGATTCTCATCAGCAGTGTTAATATAGGAGTTTACTGAATTTATATCAACAATGTTTTCGAAAAAATTAAAATTATCTTGCACTACGGCAGTGAGGAACTTACCACCGTCAGAGCTTGGAACATCTAGTGCGGGTGTAGCAGAGTCTATTGAATCCTCATGTATTTTGGTCCAGGTAGGGAACCTTCTAAGAACATTCTTTCCTGTTCTTGATATTACAGGAGGAATAATATCGTGTATGCCTACTTCCAAAAAGAATATTAAACCAGTAGTGCTGAGGTCTGCCTCATCATCATCTATTTCTAATTCTATTTTAATATACTTCTTAACATCCCTCATAAATAGGGTTGATATTTCGCCAGAAGAATATGACTCCAACCACGGACCAGATTCATCATCAGATTCATATATAACCAAAGAGAAAGTCGGATCAGTGTTTCCATTTAGGTTCACAAACTTATGACTAAAAGTCAGTATATCTATTTGGGAAGTGGTGTCCACAAACCTGCTTAATGTAGGGGTAGCTGATTCGTAAACCACTTCCCCATAATCTGTAACGTAAATTGAATTCTGCTCAGATGGCGTGGCATGGTCTGCATCAAACGATGGCGAGGCTACCTCTAATCCAACGAATGTTCTATCGCCTATTAAGTTTAAGCCATACGCAGAACGTACGGTAGAATAATTCTTGTAACTTGAATTACTGTAGAGATTTATTGGCTGAGTTGTCCAAGTACTATCTGACTTGACAAAGTCACCACTCCTTAAAGATAATAGATATTGCTTCATTTAATATCCCAACAAATATTAATAAGATGATGTTCCTATTATAACAGAATTTACATTAACATTACCAGCCACCAAATATTGTCTTGCGCTTGAAGGGGCAAAGTCTTTCAGGGCTATCTCTCTACCATTTATTCTAATTGAGTTTATTGTTACGCTTCTTATAATATCCGAAGAGAGTTTTACCTGCTGCTCTATTTGAGATATTGACAACTGATCACCAACACTCAGTCCATTTAAATATCTTTTAATAAAAAGGGCTGCTTGATTTCTAATTGCCGTAACTACGCTAGATGAGTTCCCTGACGGAACTGTTACCGTGATATTTACGGACGTTTCTAACTTCTCTGCTATTGAAACGTTAAATCTTACGCCAACTGGTTTTATTGCATTAATTGCAGTTAATATGTTGTTTGGAAGATTTTGAACTGATGAAGTAACTTCAGGCACTACTATAACATCGCAGGAACCTATGCCATACGTTGCCTCTCTAATTCTTACGTCTTTAACGCCTTTTACTGATAAGGCGGCAAATCTAACCGACTCTGCTGTTCCACTAGTTCTGGCTTTATTGTAGGCTATAATTCTTCTTCTATAGTTTTCATCTGATTCAGAGTTTACATTAGAATATACTTCTTTAGGATTGTTGCAAAAAACAATAACAGTACCAGAATAATTGTGCTTAGTCAGTGCATTTCTTGGAGCAACGTAGGCGTCGTCGGTAAAGTTTGGCTCAACTCTTCCGTATGCCCTTTTCGAACCTTGAGGTATTGTTACCGCTGACCTGAGTGAGTAACTATATTGCTTTGTGACAAAGTTAGATACGTCATTATAAACCAATGTACCAGCAGGTATAACTATATCTGCAGAATGAGCTTTGTCAATAAAAAATTCCATATTAAAAGATCTTCTGTCATTTGCAATCTCATCGCTAACAGATTTTCTTCTTACGCCATAAAGATCACCAATTAAATCCAAATTTCTGCCTGATGCCGAAGATAGATTGTTTTGATTTAGACTGAACCTAAATGCTTCATATAGATCAGAAACCTCATCACTAACTGCCTCAGCAAAAGCCCTAGCTATCGACCCTGGGTACACAGCTGTAATACCTGCATTCCTCTGAAGGCCATCTAGTATTCCTGTAAGTATTTCAGATTTACTTTTTAGTCCATAAACCGCCATCTCACACCTCCAAACTCTGAGTAATAGACAATGTTACCGGTTGATTTATATCTGATATAATATGGATATCGAACCTTATGGAATCCGGTCCGGTAGGAACGGCATCTATTTTAATTGCTCTCTCCTTAAATAAGCCCTCTCTTCTCAAGCCTGCCATGATAAGTCTTTTGCCTATTTCTCCAGTTTCTTTTCTCTGCGGCATACCATAGAGCTGGCTTAAGTCAATGCCAAGATTTGGGTAGGTATAAAAATCTCCCGGATCCGTCATTAACCTAATGTAGGCCTGCTGTATATCGGTCTGCATAGAGGTCGATGTTTTCGCAATGTCTTTCTTGCCGTCAATAGCTATATCTCCCGACAAAGTGAAGTAAAAATCACTCATTACTACCTTCTCTTAATGCTCTCTGATGGGCTTGACTAAAGTTAAGACCTTCTCTTAGAAATTTTATAATTAAATCAAGATGATCCCTAGAGTAATCTGTAGCATAAACTTCCAGAAGGGCCACATCTTCGTATGAAAGATCGGAATAATCTTCATTAGATTGCAGCTCTTGATACTCTATTTGATTTACTTCACCCAAAGTATAGTTACCTGTAATAGTAACAGGATTATTATTTTCTTCCTGATCTAATTTGTCTACTAAATTCAAATAATGATAGACACCCTCTTGTGCAGAGTTCATTTCTTTCTTATTTATCTTAACTAAAGTTGGTTGCGAGTAGTCATAAGAAGAAATATTAAACTTGTAAGTGTTCCACCTTAAACCATCGTCTTTAGTAAAGAACTTAACAAAATTACCAAAAAAAGATATACTCCTGGAAGATGAGCTAATTATCATTCCTACACCTGGAGCTGCAAATATCTCTATATCCCCATTGTCATTTAGTCTTATAAAACTAGAGATATCTGGATGAGTTAAGCCAACCTCCCTATCGGAGAATTCCTTCCTTGATTTCAACTCCCTGTTTAAGGGTATCTTATTTCCTTGGTCATATCTTTCCATGGCTACACCATAAACCTTGGTACACCTGTGTCAACAAAATTATTCCTATAATAGTTTGAGTTAGCAAGATTGTCTTCGAAATAATTAAGTATGTAGGGACTTGATTCGTTGCCATCCCTAAAAGCGACTAGGCAACGAGTTCCTACCGTAGGTGCAGTTGTTTGAATCCCCATGTTTATAGGGCAGGGTACATCTCTTATCACTGAACCCATAGTTCCACTGTACTGCTCATCCAGAAGAACTGTAGCCATATTATTCGACTTGCTATACGACATTATCATTCCTGGCCTTGATCTGGCCATCTTCATATTGTTTATATCAATTTGTTCTTGTATTTTTTTATCAAATTTAGGATAATTTGCTGGCATAGTATACTCTTTCCTGTAAATAACTAGGTTACCCCATTAAATTCGCCATCTATTTCTGTACCGGCATCTACAAATCTTCCGGACTGTCTATTATATGTTGACTTAAATATCGTTCCATTGACCCAGTCTTGAGCATGCTCTTTAGCAGGACTTGGATCGCCATTTCTCCTGTAAGCGTTTTCAAACATTGCTAGTGTCCAATCGGCTAAATCTGAACGTGTTCCAGTAGTATTTCTTTCATATATATCAACAGCTGCGCTAAATCTTACATTTGATATAAAACCATATGTTGGACCGCCCTGATAATCGCCCCATGGCTCATAAATATATTCATAGTCTCTACCAGCTTTTTCGTCTTCTGCCATCACCAAGCTTGGCTGCCTTCCAGTAGCTACCCTGTAAAGAATGTATGCCTGGTTCAGAGGCACCCAGGCCCTTTCATCTACCTCACTTATAAGAGCATTTACTCCAGCGGTGTGGTTATCTTGGGTTTTATACGGCTTATATAGAGAGGCCATTTTTACGCCAGCTGTCGCCGCTGTTGTTGTTCCATAACTCTGCCAATCTGCTAAACCTATCTTCCATCCAGTAACCACTTGTCCAGGAGATGGAGATGGAAGGAAAAAGTCTGTTTGACCGTTTGCACTAGGGAGAAGATTTACCTGAAACATTCCAACTGACCAGTCGCCATGCAGACCCACATCACTAACACTATAAGTTAAACCAGCACCACCTCCAGAGCCTACATTACTAGGCCCAGAACCTGTATATGTTCCAGGAATTAATCCACAGTGCCAATAATTATACATAGACTCTTCGGATAATGTTTGCTCAATAAGGCCAACATTATTGCCTGCCGCATGAATTATGGTTCTTGTTCCGTCCCCCTTAGCTATCACAGCGTGACCACTTTTATCCGGTATATCTTCTGGACCCCTTATTAAAACTGCTCCTGGTGTACTCCAAACCCTATCATAATCTGGCAGTGGTATATCTGTGCCCACGATTGTTGCGCCGCTACTGTCTACAAATTTAGTTCCAAAAATATCCATTAAATCTACTATATGTCCAGTGTAACTCCAGTCCCATCCACCACCAGCTATATTTTGAACATTTGATACTCGCTCAACCTTTCTCTGACCTAAGTTTATAGCAATACCGACTTTATAGGCTGACCAGAACAATAGTCCTGAACAATCAAACGAATCTGCTGCAGTCCAATTTTCCACCTCAGCTGCACTGGGGTGCCCTCCGCCTGAATTATCATACCTATTTTCTGGATTTGGATAATCCAATATAGTTCTAGCGACATCGTAAAAAGACTGCGCTGTTGCTATAAGAGGAAAAGAAACACCGGAAGGCGCATAAACTGGATTGGCTTCTGCATATGAGTATGGACTAGCAGCCGAGGGTAGGGGCAGGTCGTTATCTGCCCAGTTGTCAGGATTGAAAGCTCCAGGCCTTAATCCCCCCTCTCTTACCGCTATCGCACAAAACAGTGCTGCGGCTTCTGGCTGCATAACATTTAGTAATAACGCAAAAACCTCATCTGAGCTCAGGGACTGATTGGCCATGTCTCCGGTAAACGCAGTGTTAAACTTTGCATTTGTGAAAGATGATGCGAGTCCAAGTGATTGACCATCCAAAAATACGATAGCAGAATCTGTTCCAGAACTAAGATCAACTGTTAAACCTGAGACCTGCCCATTACTGCCAATAGCCAGAACTCCAGGGCCAGAATAAACTCCACATCTTCCAGATCCAAAACTTAAATGAATATACTTAGTAGCATAATCGGAGGAAATAAAGTCTACATATTTTAATCCAGGATACCTTTGCCTCACTGAGGCATTGCTTACCTCGAAAGCTCCATCATCAATTTCTAGCTCCGCCCTAAGTCCGGAGTGTACACATATACTATCTGGAAGTAAATATGGATGAGTTAAACCTATTTTATTCAACTCATCCATCAATAACTCAAAAGCAGATCTATAGATGCCGAGGCTGGAACCTGAATTCGGCAGGTTTGTTGATCCACCTTCCCCATTTGTCCTCGTCACTGCTACTACATCTATTGCTCTTCCAAAAACATGATCATTAACCATACTATTGTCAGCTAGGTTATCTACATCTGCACCAAACTCTTCAGATGTAGCCGAACCGCCAGCACCTGTCCTGCACCTAATTCTTATTTCACTTTCATCTGAGCCCAAGTATAACAGGAGTTCTATTAGTGCCGGAGCTAAATATGCTTTTTGAGCTCCAGACAATTGCACTGTTTCCTCAGAAACTGTTTCTGTATATTTACTAATATTATTTACGCCAAAATTCTGAGTAAGATTTCTTAAACTATCAGGTATATCAAAGTCAAAACCATCTACTAAAACTTCATCATCTTCAACAATTCCATAAGTCTTTAAAGTCCTTGCCCTATCTGACAACCAACCTATTTCTGCAGATGTCATTGCCCCCTGCAAAGCTATTCCACCAGTTTCAGGTCTTGGCGATCCGCCTACTAGCTCAATATTGGTAAAAGTATAAGTGTCTCTATCATGCGAAGAGCCAGCAATCATAACTCCATCATTTCTACTTCTAATGTAGGATGAGTTAATGGCATCAACAGCGCCAGCTACTAGCTCACTAGCTAAATTTCTTGAGACTATACTATTTCTCATAAGCTCAGCAAAAGCTGCTCCGCCTGTAAGTTTTTGCATTCCATCTGGATTATAGTTGGTCGAGTTTGGATCTATAACACTTAAATTTGGATTTAACTGATCATTAGCTGTGTTATAGCCATGGCCTATTTCTGCTCCGCCTATTAATTGAGAGTTGAGAGAAGAGTGCAAATACTTATCGTAACTGACCATACTAAGTAGTGGTTTGCGGTTCATGAAGTTTCCATTTAAGTAATCGGAAACAGTTCTGCTAGACAAGGAGTTGGAACTAGCTTTATTCATATTGGCTGAACCAGAAGTCTTATTTACCCTTACTTCTCCGCCAGCATAGTTTTGCTGCATAAATGATTGGCTAAGGCTAAGGGAAGATGATAAATCATTTAAAGAATAATTTGACATACTTTACCTTTCAACTGCCTCTACTTGAGCTGCGGTTTTTTGGGCGGTATTTACAGACTCTGATTCTGTCTGAAGATCCCTAACATATACTCTAGCAAGGTTGTTTACCACCAATTCCCAGTTAAGGGTGACGGGATACCCATCGTCATAGTACTCATCCCAAGCGACTTGTGGCCATTTTGAAGCTACTCTATAAAGAGATTGAAGTGCCTGTATGTAAGTAAGAATGTTAAACACATTTCTTGTCACCTCATCCGTATTTCCGACTAACGGGTCTGAAGCTGATGTGTAATTAAAGTAATATGGTATTGACGTAGATGAGCTAACAGCTGTGTATATATCGTCAAACTTAACATTGAACACGGGACTTGAATCAGATGAATATAAGTCTCCTAATTGATTTTTAAAAGATTCTTTTACCGAGCTTTCTAAACTAGATAGATTACCTTTATCTATTTCTAGCCTAAATATCTGTTCCACTTCGTTTTTAGCTGAATCTATAATTTCATTTGGAAGGTGATAAAATATTGTTCCAAGAACTCTACCAAATATACCAGTAACATACATGTCCTTATTATTCAGTGGAGATCCTGCCTCATAATAGTCTTCTATGACTGAGGCATCTTGAAATTCAGCTCCCCCTTCAATTAAATCTTTTTCTCTAGTCTTATTTACTCTTAGGATAAACACCTTATCCTTCAGGGCCTCATAAACATATTGTTTAGCTTTACCACCAGGAGTTGTCATGTCAAGCAGTTCTATATCGACACTTTCAACCTCTCCTGTTTCAGGATTTGTAATCAGACCCGAAAGAGCCTGATCCTGACCAGCTTCTACCTTTGTCTGCCCATTCATTGTATTTGTTTCACCAGTATTTATTGCATCAAATCTTACTCTAAATGAGTTCGTAGGATTAAGTACATCTTGTACTTGAATTGTGTCACCATCTATAAACTCTGTTACTTTAACGAGAACTTTAAACTGTGGTTCCAATCCAGCTTTTTCTGGTGAAACTCCAGCGTCTGCCAGAACCCTAGTATGCACTAATGCATTTTCTAAACTTATGTACCTATTGAGATCTTGTATCTCCTTTTCTCTCCAACCAAGACTCTTGAAAAGGTCGTCAGTCCTAATGTAGGCGTAGCCTTCAGGTGTTCTAGTCTTAGTCCTTACACCTAGTATTCCTGGCAAAAGAGCTTTACTGTGATATTGTCCGACTGCCATACCCTGATTATAAGATAGGCCAGCATCCATTGGTTGACCATTTCTATTCAAATACTGAACATAGCATCCGTGCTGATCTAGTAAATTGTCTCTTACCCACTTCCAGCCTTTCCAGGCTAACTGTCCACCTAAATTTGCACCTATGGCAGCAGCAACGCCTATACCGACTGCTGCTGTGCCACCAGTTGCTGCAGTTCCGGCTGCTAGGGCTGCCCTACCTGCTATGCCACCTATGGCACCTGCTATTGCAGAGAAGACGGCTGTTCCACCAACAGCTGATCCAGAGGTAATTCCATTTGTTGAGTCTGGCAAATGCTTTGCTGATTCAAGCGCAATTGCGTCTTTTATAAGCGCACTAGACCCATGGGTAAATTGAATCCCACCTGTCATCTGGGGGCCCAGGACATCAGCTAGTCTGTCAAGAGAAACATTGCTACCAACTACTATCCCAGCATTACCGGCTCTTATAGAGTCGATATATAATCTGGTGTCATTTCTTATTGCCTGAGTACTCAGCCAGGAATGCATCCAAGAACTTAAGTACCATCTAGCGGGGTCATTGACTGTCACTAGTGCATTAGGTGTTATTGATGTAACAAATCCCATATCACTAGTAAAGTGGTGAACCACCTGTTCTACCTCAAATATTCCATACATTCTCTCATATACATCAGCAAGATAAACCAGATCATGTGGCCTTATATCTGCATTACCTATGATCATTAGCTCACCCTGATAGATGTCTTTAATTGATTCCTTTAGGTGTGCTAATGCTATTCTCCTTGCACTTAACTCATCTGGAGTACCAGTAGCATTCTTTGTCACACCCCTAATGGTTTCCATTGGGTGCATCAGTGGATGCAGAAATCCAAAGAATCCTTCTCCAACCATATTGTCAAAATAAAGACCTGTTTCAACAGTCTTCTCAACCTGCCTTTCTGCTGGAGCACCCTTATCTAGGGCCACGGTAACTGGATACTTTCCATCAGAAACTGCAGTGACTGTAGTGGCTACATTGTTGATATTTTCTTGAATTTGATTTGCTAATATATGCGAGAAAGAGCTGATGTAATGAATCCTCTGGAATGGCTCCCTAATCTCGACAACTGGTTCACCATACTCTCTAGTAAAGGGGTTGTCCGCTGCCCTCAATAGGGAGCCTTCTCTTCCAAGTGAATAATATATGGAGTCATTAAATGCCTTATTCATTATGTGGGCGTGCTTCCTAAAGTCTGTGGCTTGATTTAAGGCATACCCCATTTGCTGCATAGACAGCTTATACATGTTAAGGAGCCCACTTAAGCCCGTAGTCAATGCGCTCCACATGGGGGCTATATTTTTATCAAAAAAGTCACCAATTCCGTTTGCCGCATAAGAGAATATGTCGGAAGAGCTATTTCCTTCAGCTTTAGTTGCTACCAAAAGTTGCCTAAACTTATCACTCTTCTTTGCGTAGTCATTATATGGATCTATATATGCCCTAAATATTCTATCAACCGGCTTAAAACTCCATTTTTCAGTTCTAGTAGAGCCCCACACTTTTCTATCCGGCCTAAGCACAAGCCATGCCCTGGCATATGGATCAGACCACATTTTCTGCCTAAACAATCCAACCATAATCAAAAACAACTGTTTAGGTGTTTTTATATTTTCTGCTACATAATTAACTACTTCTTCATCCCCATTTACGCTGACCTGAACACCGTAAATTTCTTTAGCGAAAGAGCTATCAAAAAATATCTCGTTAACTTTCTTTAGGTTATTGATTAAGAAATTATTTAGACTCTCTATCAAGCCTCCTTCACTTATAGGTGCATCTATAAATGATTCCCTAACAAACTCTATAGCTTCTTGCCCACCGTTAACCTGATCATAATTCAGACCAGAAGTAGTTGGATCGTATTGGTCTCCAACCACTATACTGTTTGTTGTCCAGTCTTCTCCCAGTAAAATAGCAAACTCATCTTCTGCTGATCCACCAGAAGATTTAAATTTATTTATTACATCCACTATTTCACCAGATATTATTCTGCTCAAACTTGGCGGCATTTCGATTTCGCTGTCCGGATCCATACCATAAATGTCTGAAAATACAGCTTTCACACTGTCGTAAGTATGATATGAAGCTCTGAACTGATCCCATATCTCTTGAGCCTCAATTAGCGTCCTACCATCACCAGCTATTACTGATACTTGTTGATTAAAATCTTCATCATAATAGTTCCTTGCCTCAATAGATATTTCATCAAAAATTGAAAATACTGGAGCAAATGAGGACGACCCACTTGTGACTCCAGAACCATATCTGGGTCCAGTTACTGGCATTTCGCCATCTAGTGTAAGATACAGATTTTCTGCTGTTAGCAAACCATAATTCCCGCTAACTACTGCATCAAAATAAGATGCATCCACCATACCAGCTGCTGCATCTTCAGCACTAGATAAAAATAGGGGATTTCCCCCATACGGGAGATTGTCTGTAATTGATACAGATCCATCTAAAAGTCCAGTGCCATACCATCCAAGATAGTCATTTATTGTATTCGCAGCAGCGCTTCTTTGACTTTCAAAGCCTGAGGGAAACTGCGTAGTTGTTGCTTCTGTACCGTCCCTAAAATGACCAAAACCAATTACCTGACCTGAATCTGCGGCTAAAGTGTTACTGACTGGAAGAATAGTAGACCTTGCTGTTCTTCCGTCAACGACACCCACAGGTACATTATCTGGAACAAAAGTAAAAGAGCAAATAGCGGTTTTTGATACTTCAGTAAAACCATTTCCATCCTCATCATATTCTCCGCTAATTACAGACCTTGTAGGAGATAGCATTCCCAAGTAAAACGCGGCGTCTGGAGAAACAACAGCATCGGGGGAAGGGTTTCCTCCTGGGGCAGCAGTCTGTGACTGTCTCGAAATCGACCACAGTGCATAAGCGGGCTTACACACAACTGCCCTTCCGGTCTCAGAATTATAAACCAGAACCTTTCTCTGCTTATAATCACCGGGAGATCCACTTACCATACCATTAACATGGGTATAGGCATCTAAGTTTGCGTTACCATTGCTCAATCTATCTAATTGAGCACCTTCTGGGGAAACAACCTCTTGTCCAGGAATATCCATTCTTGAAGAAAAAAAGGTACCCAAAGCTTGCTGATCTGACGCATTTAAATTTGTAAACTGCTCATTTTGACTAAAGTCAAGTGGCCACCTCATAGCTATATAGAATTGCTCATCGGAAGCAGTTTCTGGAGTACCCCAAGCATTATACATGTTCTGCAGTAGATATACACCTGGACTACCGGAATCAAGGCCAGTTTGACTTGCCAAATAACTCCTTGCAGGATACGGCATATATGCGTTACCCGTGCTACTAACTAGATCACCTGTTTGTATACCGCTAAAATCAAGATCAATGTCATCTAGAGTCAAGCTTGTTTCAGAATTCACAAGGCTTTGTCCGGTATTCTCTAGGTGCTGCTTTTCTTTTTCTCTCAATTCCTGAAATTTATTTTTGAAATCTTCATAGTCTTCATCCTCAAACATGTGCCACAATGAAGAACCTTCTGCTAAAGAATTTGGTTCTGCGTTTATAAAAAATGGAAAACCATATCTTGGAGGAAGGTTTGGTATCTGCCTATGTACAAGAAGTAGATCTTCTTTCTTGGATAAATTCCCAATTGGGAGGTGCATCCCTATCTTTACAGATCCAGTAGATACAGGAATCTTACAGAGTATATCACCATTTCCATCCAAATACTCTAAACCTCTTGCATCACCAAAGTTAATAACCTTATTCATTAAACTTGTTGTTGGAGCGTACTCATTGATCGGCTGGCCATCGGCATCCAATGACTCTTCTAGGGCTGCATTCACTCTATCTGCTACAGATAGTATATTTGAATTGAGCTCATCAGACTGATAGAAGGCTGCGTAATCCATGAGTGCACTAGTAGAACTATTCAAGTCGTTCAACATCGATATAAGTGCACTGTCAGAGCTTATTGGGGCAGGTGCTTCGTTGTGGGTATATCCCGTAGTAAGCGGAACAACACCAGAAGTATATAGCCAGTGTGGTTTTCCATAGAAAATTGTAGATCTATCCTCAAAAGGTCTAACTGCGACTATATAATTAGGAAGGAGTCTTGCGCAAATTTGGAACATATCCCATACAGTTCTCATATAAGTCTGCGCTCTAAAAGATACTTCATCAAAACCTGGAAGATCGTCATCTGCGTTGGGCGATATCACACCCATTGTTCTCCACAAGCTTTGGCCACTTCTACCGGTCATTACCCCTAGGAGTCCACCTGCACCACCTAGCCCCACAGCAGTTGCAATAGGGCCGCCCAATGCCAACCCTGCTCCACCAACAGCAAAGGATGCTGCGCCACCAAGTATATTTGACCAGACTTGACCCCTCCCAGAGGCGTTAAGTTCATTGTCTTCGGTTAAACTTTCCAACGTAACATTTGCGGAGGCCCCACCGGTTTGACTCTCTGATAATAATCTATTCCAGGATATGTCAGTTAAATCTGCTAAATCTTTTGAAACCCTAGGATTAAAATCTTCATCGACTATAGAAGAAACTGTAGACCAACCATCATCGAGATCCCCACCCAAAAACTGCGCCATGCCAGTGCCATTTCCTGGGTATATATTCCTTTTAAATATTTCAATATCTATATCATTTGCAGTATTGGTAAACAACTGTGATACCAAACCCATTGTATAACTTGTAAAGTTTAGTCCAGCTGTGCCATAGTTTCCGTTACCCGCTGCGGCGAACGCGTTTGACATCTTGTCCATCTTACCCTGGTTCATCCACTGTTCCTGCTGGGTCATGGGATCATAAAGGGTTGTACCAAAATGTCTTATACCAAATTTATTTTCTGAGAAAATAGTTCCACCACGGGCCATAGCTATTGCTTCTCTTGCTCTAGATGATCCCATTGATAAAAGTCTAACCATTAAATCTCTTGGCTCAGATAGCCATAGCCCAGTGTCAATACCGCCATCAATCTTTCCGGAGTCACCCTTTTTGTTAGTGCTGTTAACCATTGCCCCAAGCTCTATAGCGTCTGACTGAGCAGTTACGGTAACTATTTCACCCTGCTCAACATTGGTAATTATTCCATTAAATAGAGTTTGGAGAGAATTTGGATTTGATCCGTAGCCACCCCTCAAGTGCACTCTTACGCCTGGCTTTAATCTAATATTATTTATGTCGACTATATATTCATTAGACATATGACCAAGAATATTTCTTGACATATTTAAAGTTCTATCAACCACTGATGCTAGCCCATCCGTAAGAGATAAGGAGTCGCCATCTGACCTTTCTGTATTTGCATTAAAAATATCGCTAGACTCTTTTGTTGTTAATTTAGAATACATATTCGATACCCTAAATATAAGAGTATCTCCCAATAGATCTTCTGAAGAAACAACTGAAAAATCTATGATTGATTGAAGTCCATAAAAATTATCAAATAACTTAATACCAGCAAAGTGTCCACCCTCATCGATTAGCCACAACATGTATGTGGGGAAGGCTCTGAGCATCCTACCGGATATATCCCTATACTTAGTATCCACAAGCATCTTCTCCCAATGCTTGTACTCGTCTCCATCATAAGCCTTTTGATACTTAGCGACACTTGTTCCTATCCCACTGAAAGGTGGATCACTCTGTGAGATACCAGTATCTGGGGTCCCCACATCTTTTGTTGGATTTGGCCTTAGGGACTGCCTCGCATTTTCATCAACCGTAACATTACTTCCTCCAACAGTTAAATAAAATCTACCATTATTATTATCTAGATATCCAAAGTAATTACCAATTGCAGTTATTAAAATTGCTGGCGCTTTACCCTCTCTAACATCTTCGGGTGACATTGCTGGCACAAGCGTTATTATCTTATGGAAGTCTACTTGTTCTGGATGGAAGCTAACATACTCCTCATTCGGCAAGCTTAGCGACCCAAGAAGAGCTTCTTCTATTTTTTGTTTCATTGAATAGTTGCTTGGACCGATATTCCCAACAGAATAAAATGCTCCAGGATTAACTTCTTCAAAGAATGGATTTGTTTCACTATCTTCATCTACTCTATAGTTTATGAATTCTGTTAAAAGATTCCATCCTTTATCAAAATCAAAACCATCTACATCTACAGAATTAGTATTATCTTGAGACTCCCCAGATTCATTGGGTAGCCACGAAAGCAATTTCTGAAGAGCTCTTTGAACGGTATTTTTAGTGTACCCATTATCAACAACAAAGTTTGCCATTAACTCAACTATGGTATCTATGTTTTCACCATTATAAGTTTCTATGTATTCTTTAAACTTATTAGCTATTAAGTCGGATGCATATACCCCGGTAGTGTATCCGGGAGCATATTCATAATTTGTCATCTCTTCTTCATCATCAAAAACAAAGCTTTGCATGCGAGGCTGCTCGGTGGAGAAATTGTAGATAACATCATCATCAAACATTTCAAAACTTCTAAAATAATAATCGGGATCAAGATGCCCAACTACTTCACCCTCTGTATTCTTAATGCTAAGCGGAAGGTCTGGATACGCATTAAATGAGCCCCACATTTGCTTTATTCTTAAGAATGGATTTTTCTTAGTAGTAAAATGTGTTATCAGATCTCTTTGTTGCTTTGAGCTTAATTCCTCTCTCTTCTGTTGGAATATATCAAAATCAACAAGCCTCAGAGATACATCATATACATGGGGAAAAGATGGCTTGGTTGTGACAGTGTAATTTAGTGGCATTACATACTTTACACCTGCTAGTGCAGTAACTATATTCTTGATACCCAAAAATCCAATAACGCCAGTTGCGTGCTCAAGTCTTGCTAGTGCAGAGATATGATCAAAAATTCTTTTCATCTTGATCAACTCTTTTTCTCCGTAGACAGTCATTTTTATATCAATAAAACTATCTCTACCACCTATGTGCTGATAGGATGGTTCATCTTGCATCTGAACTTGCATTTTAGAAAAGTTATTACCAAGTGTTACATAGAACCCATCTATCACGACAGAGTTTGGATCCAAATCAATCCTGGTCATCGGAACTTCCCATTCATTAAATGTAAAGTTACCGGATGCTGCTCTTGCAGCCTCCATCAATGATTGAATAGTTCCACTCTTAAAGAACCTTTCATACAAACTTACATTGAAAGCGTTGCGTACTTCTTCTTTAGCAAGATCGTCATCTAGCTCTACGCCATTCCTATTAAAATAATCTCTCCTAACTTTACCAGTCAAATAATCCAATACGGTTCTTGGGTCTTTTGATATAGACCAGAAAAAGAACTTAACTTGTGATAGATTTAAGTTATTATTACTTGGATCCTGAAGAACATTTCCCTTATAGTAATAAGAGTCTTCGTCTGCATATTGGCTTAAATTAAGGCCCGATTCAGTTGCAGACCAGTCCTTTAACCACTCCTCCCTGGATTCATCTAGCTTATTGCTATTTTCTAATATGAAATCAGTAATTATAAAATCATAATACTGCTCAGATTCTGAGCCAGCATTTTGGCCAGCTAATAGAAGATCGATTGAGTCTACGACTAATTGGTATGTTGACTTTTTATATTCATTATTTCTAGAAAGATTTATCGTTTCAGATAGGGTAGTTCCATATTCTGAAAATTCTGCTGTATTGGTTATGTCTATGCCGAAAGTTTTTAAGACCTGCTCCCAAGCTGCTTCGCCTAAGTCTGTCATATACTCTTCTTGTTCGCTCCTGAAATCAGAAGTATCCGGCAAGAAGAGTTTGGTCTGAGTTTCTGCTGGAGTATATAGGGTTAAGTGATTTCCATTTATCCATTCATCAACTACATTTATACTAAGAGTATCGTTGACTGAGTTGGCAGAAGGAGTTTCTTCTGTTCCACCAAATACATTTAGTTCAGGAAACATACTGTCTATAGTGGCTAACCTATCTGCCTCAGGTATATTATTAACCCATTCTGGCAAATCAGCATATATATCTGCTAAGGTTAACTCATTTTCAAGTTGCTCCTCATAAGTTTCTGTAGATGTGTTTTCCTCTTTAACATCTGATGTCTTTAATAGGAATGACTCATTAACATAATTATGTAGGCTTTTAGCGGCCTTACCCATATACTGCCTATACTTACCCCAATGAATAGCTTGGTTGAAATCTTTGATCATTGGAAGAAATGGTTTATGATTAAAGTTCAATAATTCCAAGTCAACAGCTAAGGCAAATGGGTATCCAGGAATAGTCGATATAGACATCGATGACATGGCAACACCCGTTATACCATGAACGGTGTTCAGGTAATGATTTTTAATTGGCATTATGGGGGAGTACTTAAATGCTGCGACCAATCCTCTCAGAGAAGAAAGAAACTTATCGACTTCTGCATCCGGGGATGTGTTGAAATTAATTTCAAAATTTTCTGATAGATCTATAGAATTATCAGGATCCAAAGATAAACCCCATATTTCCTGATAATTCGGGAAGAATAACCTCAGACTAACTACGGTCTCTCTATATCCAGAATTAAACTTGGGACTATTTTTCTGCCTAAGTGCACCTCCGACCATACTTCCGGTTTTAAATCTGGTATTAACATTTATGCTAACTGGAGGAACATAAAAATTAGCTGCTCCTAATCTCAAGTGAAAAATGTCAGGAGACTCTGGTGCCGTATCAGACCTGTATGGAGAGCTCGCTATTGCTGCTTCTATTCTTTTTTGAGTGTTAGCAAACTCTGATGCTAAAGTGAATTCTGTTTTTCCGTCGCCAAATGCCTGCTTAAGCGTTTCAAGAAATAGGTCCCTGTTTTGCTCCTCGTAGCCACCACCTAAACCCTGATTAGAGTAATCAGTTATTACTGATAGTGCGGTCAAGAAAAAGTCGTTTAAGCCTGGAAAATAATAAATTACTTGAGAAAAAAAGATTGGATCTGATTGAAGGTTATTTTTTACATCTATCAACTTAAGAAGCCAGGGTAGATCTATGCTGTCATCTATTAGTTGATTTGCATTTTGGAAAACCGTAGATTTGTTTTGGAGTCTTTTTTTAGCGAACTCAGATATCTCAAAAGCATAAGATGCTAACTCAAGTAGGCCAGTGCTAACTAATTTTTGATATATATTTGTCGCATGAGAGGAATCAAATCTTTCTATTTCATCAATATTTACGCGACCAGTTTGGAATAGGTTATAAAAATCTCCTAACGTATCTAGTTGCCTACTGCCATAAGCGTCGGTAACTATAACATCTATTGCAGCAAGATCGGTTATACCTCTTTCCTCCGCAAGTTTTTGAGCCAGTAATTCGATTACTTGATTTGCACCAACTTGCTCAGATACCTTTTCCGACTCCTCCTCTGCCCACTTAGACTCTTCCGACTCAATATTGATCCATAATTCTTCAGAAATTCCATACTCTTGGTAAGCATTATAAATTATATCTAATCTTTGATTAGCCCAGTATCTAAAGGCCTTAAGCGCTAGCTCATATCTAGAGATGTTTTCTGGTCTTGCACTGTATAATATAACAGGACCATCAGTAACACCGGTAATTCCCCAAAAATGATCTCTTGCTATATCAATAGAACCAGATGTTGACGGCAAAGTATCATAACCGAATTCGGTTGAAACCATTACATCATAATAAACCTGATAAGTATATTGCCTATCGTAGACAATCATTTCTTGACAAAAAGAAGATATAACTGAATCCGTGAGTATAACCATAAACGGATCAGATTCATCATACCAAAACAACTCAAGCCCAGTAGCTCCCAAAGAATCTCCATTTGGAAGAGTTCCATTTGAAAGAAAAGCTCTTATATCATCGTAGTCAGAGTCTGTTTCAGGAGAAGACTGAAAAAGTAAAAAAACTTCCTCAAACAAACTGTACTGATTATCCAGTATGTTTTCCCACAGATTCTTATTTGCTATAGTCATCTAATTATCCAAACATCATATTATTTTTAACGATACCGCCAAGCCTATCCATAGAGGTACCTTTAACACCAAAAGAGCTATAATTATCCATTATACTATATTTAGCTTTATTATTAAAGCCACTTTCTAAAAGACCTTCTCCAGGCCTTAGCTCTGGCCTATCCTTGTATCTTGCGGTCTGTATACTCTTGTTGTCATAACCTGTATTAGCTGGACTAAGTAGTGTTCCAGCCGAGGCATCTAGTCCCTCAAAGGAGCCCCTTAACTTGGAAGAAGAAAGATTCCTCAACTCAGATGAAGACTCGTCTGATACCTGTTTTGATACCTTTTTTGTTGTAGCGACTTTTGCTGCCTGATCATCGCTATTTTCTTTTCTGGAAGATGTGTCCCTTGGAGTGTCTACTGCACCTGCAAGTTTTCTATTTTGGTCTACAATACTATTAGCCATGCAAATCTACCTTAGAGATATTCCATAAATCTCGTCAAAGCGTTAGAGCTTAAATCAGGGATCCTATTATACATAGTAGTGGAATAATTGACATTATCCATGCCACCAACTGCTTCATTAAACCTCTGTGCATCTTCGTAGGATCCATTAATTGACACATTATAACTTGCACCTTGCGAATACATTCTTTCTTCTATAGCTGGAAGCTGAGGTGTTCTTACTGGCATTTCCTCATATGCTGAACCACCTGGAAGCAAGGGGGGACCCTGAATATCTTGTTGTGTTACATCTTTAGATCCAGAATATATAAAGCTTCCTGCTGAAGCTATGGCTGCAATTACTAAACCTTTTTTAAATCCAGGTTTCGCTAACAAATCACCAATGTAGCTTTTTGCTGTAGCAGAATCTCTTAGTATAGGCTTATATTTTGTTCGTTTTAATTCTGCTAGTTCGTCAGGATCTTGCATTGACGCATTTATTGCTTCCTGCATAAAATCGGCTGCTTGACCTGTTTGCCCGCTTGCATCAGTTGCCGTGCCGAGTCTAGCTATATCGTCCAAAATATCTTGATCAAAACCAGCCTCTGCTATCTGCGCTCTCACTATATTCGTCTGAGCCTCTACAGCCTGCCTGGTGTAAACATCCATGTCATCGGCTGCTTCTCCGGCCAAAGATTCCAGTATAGATTGCTCCATAGAAGACGGTCCACCAACGGGCATAGAGGCTTTAAGATTTTGTAGTTCCATCTTAGCGATTTCTGTTAAGTCATCAACTGTTTGATTTGGATCCATAGAATTAAGTAAGTATTGACTCACAAAATCTGTTGTTGCGTTTCTTAATGAAGCGGTAGATTGAGTTCTTTTTATATAGTTGATATTATTAATGTCATCTAATAGCTGGGCTGATTCGCCTGTAATATAATCCATCATTCCTATGTTTATTCTTTGCTGATGCTGATTAAACTGATATGTGATAGCAGAAAATAGGTCAGATCTTGAAACTCCTTGAACTTCTGTAGCGAGTCTTATATCTGTCAATATTTGTTCACCGATATTCATTCTTCTAACGACCGTATCAAACCTTAACTGTTCAGACATATCGTCAGTTAACCTCATTACCGACGAGTAATCATCTGCGTATTTATCAACAATTAGCTGACCTACCCTCCTAGCTTCATCTGAAGCATCTTCGTAAGCCTTGATCATAAACTGATCTTCCCCTCTACTTATGAGGGATCTTGTAACTGATTCAAAATTTGCAAATGGGAGTGATCTATCTATGACATCAACACTATGTCTACCATAGTCTGACGCACTATCTAGCGTAAAGTTTCTTAATATTGCCTCTCTAATTCTATCGCTATCTTGAGCTACCTCTACTGCCCTTAGGTCATCCAAGACATCTTGAGCATTAGAAACCAGATCTATACCCTGATCCATAGCATCTTCGATACCACTTATGGCCCCCTGTATCAGTAGCCTCATGTCTGTATCGGATACTTTCCTGTTCATTAACATAGAAGATATGCCCATACCAGATCCCTCAGCAGTGAGTGACGCTACACCCATTATGCTTCCCAATTTTCTTGTTACCACTTCTCCAACTTCATCAATAGATAGTGATGCGCCCGCTCCCCCAAAATCATCTAGAAGAGAAGAAACATCTGCTCCAGCTGCGGCTGCATTATTAACTGCCCCTATTATTCTCATAGAGTCTGCTACCTGAATCGATGCGTCAATTGCGGTTTCCTGAGCTATAAGACCTATCTTATAATTATCCAGCAAGAAGTTACCAACATTGCTTCCGGCTTGATTTAAGAATTGATCATACTGGCCCAAGAAGCTACCTAGAACCATAGTTCTATTTACAAACTGGCCCAAATTACCACCCGCTTCAGACACTGTACGCAAAACTTTCCTTTGCCTCGCCTGCTCTAAGAACCCTCTGACTTCAACGTCTCCTATATCTAGAACATTTAAATCTACGTCAGAACCACTAACTGCTTGACTTATTTTATTCCTTAATGAATCAGAAATACCTTGCTCATCTAACATTTCAATTACTTCATCTGCAATGCTGACATTAGACTCTTCAATCTTCAATCGAGCCAACGCCCTATTAGCATATAGTGCCGAATCACTCATTATCTCGCTACCTTGCAAAACTAAGGGACCCGAATTTAACGGACCAGTAGGATCTATCCTGTGTAAGTTTTTACCCATTTGATTAAGAACTCTTACTGCGGCTGATTCTATGCCTTGATCTGCCCCAGAAACCTGGAGAAGTTCATCCACCATTGTATCTTTTACGGTTGAATTCATTACTTTAATTAAATTCTCTAGACCAGTTCTTTCTCCTGCATTAGTTGTGCTGCTCAATAAGTCTTCTGCTGTTTCAACAAAATTTCCATACCTTCCAAATATAGCCTGATAAGTTTCAACGTCAGCCGATGCCCTTGTGATTAGGAATTCTTCTGTACCGGAAGGCTGCCTCATGAGGTAGAAAGCTAGTCTGTTCGCACCGTTTTCATCATTATATGTAACAATGTTTCTCAATATATGGTCGTCTAAGTCGGCACCACCTAATGCCTCTTTGAGTCTGGCCATCGAGTCTCTTCCGGTATATAGTGTGTGTCCTTTAATTCTAAAATTAAAAAGATCTGCTTCAAACGTGTTACCAGCAGAAGACTGTATTTCTACTATTGAAGATGTGTTACCGCTTAACAATCCTCTTGTTGTTGTGCCCCCAAAACTTGCTTCCGTATCTAACGCCAACCTTTGGTAATCAGGCATGATGGGTAGGACTAGGTCATCCTTAAGTCTATAGGCTTCAGATGCATACATCTTAGATATCATAGACATTGCCTGCGGTATTTGAGAAACATTTACACCACTTTGAACAAGTCTAATAATCTCTTGGGCAAATTGTTTATTTCTTCTTGCTGCTGGACCCTTAATGTCATCTATTAGAGAGAGGTCTTGATCTGCGGCCTTGGTTAGAACTTCTTTTATTGACTTTGGCATTACACCGGTATCCGCCATTTCTCTTATCTCAGCCAATACCCTTTGCTCATTCTGTTGGATTGCTTCAATGTTTTCTTTGGTGACTACTATATCCTGGAGAAATGAAGAAGTACCAATATCTGCTGCCACCCTATCGGTCTCTTCACCAAACCCGCTCAACACTAACCTGGCACCTTGGCTTAGCATTCCTGCTTCTTTCTTCACGGATATATCAGAGTATAATATCCCGACATCTTTAAGTGCCTTATTGAATATGTCAAATCTAGCTGCACCTTTTACCGTAAGCGTAGATCCCATATTATCTACATAAGAATAGCCCACTGTTACTGATTCACCACCAAGGCTTAATGCTCTAATCTCTCTTTGTATATCTGAAATTTGATCGGCGTCGGACACTGGATCCAGTTTATTTAATGTATTTTGCAGAGATTTAATGAAACCTTTTCTATTTGAGTCGTTAATAAGGATTGAGCCATCATCATCATGCTCAATTGCTTTGAATAAGCGCCTTACCCCTTCTTGCAAGTCAGTACCAAGTTTATCACCTACTTCATTTATTATCTCATCTGCTGTATTTCCTGTTCTATAAATACGCTTAAGTTCACGCTTTTGACTATCTGATAGATTGTCCAAATCTAAGTAGTGACCATAATCCTGACGAATATCGTCAAAATTGCCATACAAATTATTTAAGATTTTACTACGCTTATCTGCACCAAAGTTATTTACTCCAGATAATATACCTAATATATCTTCACGCGGCCTAAACATAAAGGCCTCTTTCTTACCCATGAACGCCTCAAGCTGCCTGCCTGAAACCGAAACATCTCTTTCTGCTGCAAAGAGCTTAAGCCTCTTACCAAGCTTACCTATTGCTCCTCCTATACCTGAACTCAGATCGTTAAATCCCTCAAAGTTCATTGGATCTATACCAACTATAGACATCAGTGCATTTGCTTGACTGTAGGAGAGAGACTCTGATCCGGCCATGAAATTCAGGACCCTGCCACCCTTAGGGTCTATTAAAGGTATTCCTACTTGTCTTCCTGACTTAATATCCTGCAGAACTCTACTGGCAATGTCCTTCATTGCCATATCGCTTTCTCCCGTAGTGCTGACGACTATAGATCCACCCTTTAAAAACTCATTCATAAAATCATCAGATATACCAGCCTGAGATAATAGGGCTCTTTCTCTTGAGCCTTTTTTCATAGCTTCTCCAATAGATTTTCCCATACCAGCAAGTGAGCCTATTCTATTTCCAGCCAACGCGTTTTTTTTGCCAGACATAATATCCGACATTCTTATAGAAGAAGTTGTAGAAATTCCCATTCTACCAGCTTCATTCATGGCGTCTTTTATGTTGGAGAAAGTTGATCCACTAGCATTAGAAACAAATTGAACAAGGCCATTTGCATCGAGCTCAGCTCTTATTACTCTTCCAATTCCGTATACCGTTGATCGAAGTGCCCTCTGGGCAGCAAGGAGTCTTGTTGCTGGATCTTTATACATGGAATTTATATCAGCCATTATCTAACTCCTGCATAAACATTTACTTCTTCACTAGCAAATGGGTTCATTATTGGCTGGATAGATCCACTTATACCCATATCAGAAATCAAGCCCCTTAATCTTTCCATCACAGAAGGCTGTTGATCACTAAAGAAATCTGGATAAGATGGGTTAGCTAAATTGGCTTGCTTTATCTGTTGTGGATAGTAACCCATTTGTGACATCTCTATACCCATTGACTGACCCATTTTTATCTTTACATGATCCATATTAGTATTTGCATGCCAGCCTTCCCAGTTATCATCTGGAAGTTCGTGTCTCTCAAAATAATCCTGAAGTTCGGGTCTTCTTTCTACTTTCATTCCCCATGCTGCTTGATATATTCTTCTTTCTAATCTTCCGGCTGTAGATAATATTTTTTCCCTATTACCAGGATCCTGCTCTTGAATCATCGACTTAAAATGCTCTCTCTTTCTTTTTGGGAGAGCTAAAGCTAAGGTATCTATATCCTCACTGTATATATCTGCACCATACATCGTTCTTTTGGCAGCCATCCTGTACTGAACTGCACCTCTAGAATCTCCAGCTGCTTGAGCCTGAGAAGCAAGGCGTGTATTCTTCACGTAAGAAAGAATGTCAACATATTCTTCTAATGCTAATTCTTCTTTTCTTCTTTTTGGTATAAATCTATCTCCTGTAACAGCTTCTGTTACATTGCCAACAGCAGAGCTTATCGCACCGGTGGTGGCACCTACTGTTGTTCCAAGAAGTCTTGCTCTTGGTGTTCTACCAAATAGTGCACCCACTGCGGCGAGACCTGCCGTAGCCGTTATGGGGTCTCTTTGGGTAGCCTTATCTATCATGGGCCTGATGTAGCCCTCATAAGGCCTTGACCACTCTGGGAAAGTCGAACCATAAACATTTCTTCTTTCCCAATCTTCTATGGCTGTTCTCTTTCCGAATATTTTGTTTGTAACAAAGTTATCCATATGAGCTATCATTTCCCCGCCTCTATTCATTGCAAATAAAGTGGGGTTCATTCCGAGCTCTTCAGGCGAAGACCCCTTATACTGATACTCGTTAAATTCATATTTTTTTGTAGTTATATCAACTTGACTACGAATCTCATCTAATTTAATTCTTTCTTCTGGAGACAGTCCCATTTTGTCTATTTGTCTATTCAATACTTTAAACTGCTTTGAATATGGTGCTACATCAGCTAGGATATCCAGTTGGTTTACTGGACCATAATTATCTCCATAAAGCGTATTGAATCTTTCGTACCCTATTCCTGGAAGTCTTATTTCACCTTCTTGGACTTTAGTGAAAGGATCTCCTGTTTGAAAGTTCGTAAAGTAGTCTGCACCTGGCAAGAATGGATACTCATCGGCCATTCTATTTCTAATAGGATTTAAATAATCTATTCCCTTTCTGTCTTTTGGTATAAATCTTCTTACAATTTCAGAGAATTCTAAGTTTCCGAGTGCCTCCCTAGATGGCAAAGGTACATCACCAAGACCACCTAAATTCAAGTCCCAAAAGGCCCTAGAGGTACCATATGCCTTAGAAGCTGACTGCAAAACTGCCTTCTGATGCTCAAAATCATTATCACCAAAGCCCAAAGCTTCTCTCATAGACGCAAAACCAAAGCCGTATATACCAGCCATTTCCTGCATTCTGTAACCTATTTCGCCAAACTGATACTGAGCGGAAGCTGGATCTATAGGAGGTCCTGCGCCAATTATATTAGGTGACATTATTCCAGAAACTTTAGGTGGACCATAGTCACCAGATGGTCCAGCTGCAGCTGCGTTAACATAACCTGAATTTACAGAAGCTATAGATCCAGCTGTAAGAGATGAAGCTGTATTTCTGGTATTAGCGGCATTCGATGCCATATTCGAGTTGTATGAAGCGATCCCACCAGAACCGATTCCTCTAGGAGCCCCTGCAGAGATACCTCCTCCAGCTGGTGCATAACTTCCTGAGTAACCTGTTGCAGGAGGGCCCTGCTGATATGCGGTGGTATCATAGGCTCCAGATGTTCCGACACTCTGATAGGCAGCAAGGCCTGCTGCCACCTGCTCTTCATGCATCATTAATTGAGGCTTTAATATTTTACCTACTGTTGCATTCAGCAATGGAGTCAAGGGTCCAAAGGGTCCACTGAAGTATTCGCCAGTTACTGGATAAGGCCTATCTTCGTAATGCTTTCTTTCAAACCTATATGGATCTAATGGTCTAAGAGGAGATATATCATTGTAAAAAAGGAACTTTTCCATTGGACTACCGTAAGTGTCCTCAGTAAACATTGCTCCGCCCTGAAGCTTTCTGTACCACGAAGGCCTGTAGTACATTACTTTTCCACCCTTGAATGGGGTGTTGCCCAAAGGCCAGAATCTGCCTTGTCGTATAGGAACTTCACCCTCTACAAGCTGGTCTCTTCTTTCTTCGTAATTCATCCCACCCGGAACCACTCCAGAAAGCATTGCGCTTGCCTCAACCCCTGCCCTAGCAATTGCTCCAGTTACTAAAGGTGAATATATCCTATCGCCATTAACATCCTCTTGTCCGCCAAGGTATCCTCCCAAAGTCCTGTCTACAGTCATAGCTGTAGTTCCAGCTGCATACAGAGGTAAGACCCTCTGCATTATCATACCTCTTGCAAATAAATCCATAGGACCATTAAACTTAGATACATCCAGCTGCATACCTACTGTTCCAAAGTATCTATTTAATCTTTCAACCGCATGAGATACGGGTATACTTGATCCGGAAAATGCTCCTTGATTTTTGTAGGTTCCAAAGCCCATCGCGCTCTTTATCGCTGCGCTAGGGTTCTCAGCAAAAACTGTACCGAAAGTCGGAACCATGGTTGGGCCACCTGCTTCACCTAGCGCATCAACGGCTAAATCATCGACTTCATAGCCAGCCATTCCTAGTCTGCGCTTAGCGGCAGATCCCAGACTGCCAGATTTTCTACCTAAGATTCCTCCAACTTGAGATATCTTTCCTTCTGCAAATGGATCAAATAGAGATCTAAGTTGCTGATTGTTATCAAGATTCTTTCTAATTGCTCTAATAGCATTTTCGGTTATATTAGCATTACCGCTAAAAGTGGAGAACGAACTAATATTAAATAAAGTACCTAGAGCAGCGGCTTGCGCTTCAATTTTTTGTGACCCAGAAATGACACCTTGTCTAGCAAGATCATCGATAGCCTGCTGGATTTGAACAAGCCCCTGAAATTGCCCAGATCCAGGACCAGCTTTTGCTACCGCGTTGGTTTGAGATATGTATCTAAAAATCTCTTCCCTTAATTCATCCATCCTAGTATTAATAGTCGGAGATTTTTCAAAGCCAGCACTAGCTGCAGAAAGATTACCCTGCCTTCTTAGGTTCTCGATTCTAGAAAGTCCCATAGTTGCAGTGCCTTCTTGAACTCCTGCCTTCCTAAGATCTGCGGACATAACCTTTTGAGCATTTATTATTTCGTCGGCATACTGAAGTAATTCTGATTCAGTTTTCATTGAAGAAAGGGACTTACCTAAATAATTAAATACATCAGGATTCCTTCTTTCCATTTCTTCGATTACTTTTAATGGAGTACCGCTTCTCATTGCGGTGCGCCTTAAGTTGTCATAAGCGCCGAGTAAAGATTTCGAATCCGGGCCATCAAGTCCAGCTCTAAATGCGTCAGGATCATCTCTCAACATTCTTGCAAGTACTGCTGGATTGTTTACATCATTTTTTCTGCCCCTAAACCTTTGGCCAAACCTAAATAATGAGTTTGGTTGCTCAGGATCGACTTTCATAAAAGACTTAAAACGAAGTGCCCTATCGGGACCTAAAACCTTATCTAATAAACGAGACCCACTTGTACCTGCCTGATTATTCTCTGCGGCTATAGCCATTTTTATCTGGTCTGTTGTCATACCAAAATTACCGGATGCAAACCTCGCATGGCGGGAGAATAAATCCATTGAATCAGAGGAGAAGGCTCTATAAGTTCCTTTTAAGAAAGAATTCTGTACCTGCCCAGTAACTTCATCGGTAGAGAATTCTAGTAACTTACCTTTAGTTCCCTTGTTCTTTGTAAAAAGATAGAAATCAGCTCTTTGCTTTGAGCCTGCAGGCAAGAATGGTTGAACATTTCTGGTTGACACATACTGAATTGATCTGGCTCTTGCCATCTGAGAGAAAGACCTACCACCAGCTAGTTCAACAGGATTGAATCCAAGTATTGGAATTTGAAACTCTGATCCTAAGAAATTACCGAATTTCTTTATATTACCAGTTAGAGTTGAAGTGTCTATAATCTTTCCGGCTGTAGTCTGATAAAGACCGCTAACCCTAGAGGCACCAATGGATTGAGAAACTGGATCATTAGAAGCCATTCTCTTTGATATAACATTTATAGCATTCTTTTGATTGTCGCTTAAGCTATCAAAAATACCCCTACTTCTAGCTTCATCAACCGTAAGAGCTCTGAGACCGAAAACGTTAAAGCCACTGTCTGAAAGGGTTGAAGACAACTGCCTTCTTCTCATCAAGAAGCCCCTTAGCTCCCCAAAGTTATTCGCGTCGAATCCCTCTGATCTTAGGGCGTTTTGTATAACTTTATCGGATACTAATTTTCCATTATCTTTAGTTAATCGTATGCCTAAGGTCTCAGCTGTTTTTCTTTGCAAGAACTGCTTTTTAGCGGATGTTAAATTATTGAGATCCATAAAATCTCTATAGCTTTGCTTCTGCGGCTTAAGTACAGTAGAGGCGAGGTTTCCTAATGCGTCTCTGTCTATCTTGCTCCAGTTTTTAGCTATATTATTGTTTAAAGATTTTTGAAACTCTGAAGACAAAAATGTTTGCTGTGCATCATCTATAGCTGACTTTAGTACGTTGGCACTAGCCTCAAATCCAGATCCGCCAGAAGTACCCTTAAATCTATTTATAACAGTATTGAAAAAATCCTCAGAAATTTCTTCAGCTGTTGAACCTGCTCCATATACTTTGGATTTACCCATTCTGACCATAAGTGTCGCGTCTTTTGTGAAATCCCTTGGAACTACAATACCAAGATTTTCCTTGAAACTTCTTGCCGAGACACTAGTGACTTGACCAGATTTAATTAGATTAGCTTCTATCAAATCCTTAAACGCATCTGATCTCATCTGATGGGCAAACGAACCCACTGGTACACCGTTGGCCGGAACTGTTCCTACCCCTAAACTAGATAGGTCGGTTGCCAATCTTGCAAAATTGCTATCGTGAGCAGAGCGTATTCTGGATACATAAGTGGTCAAATCGTTAATATCATTAAAGCCTTTTGCTCCACCTTTTGTATTTAAAATTTGATTTCTTAAATTATTAAATGCTACAGGGCTCTTGCTGGCATCATAGGCGAGTCCTATTTTCTTAAACTCTTCTGATCCAGCTTTCATAGAAGCTGTTACACCTCTTAAGGAAGGAATTGTGTCAAATACGCTTCTAGAATTATTCTTATTTGTAAATAAAGATTTAAATCCCTCAAACTGTGCCCTTGCAGCAGATGCATTATTGTTCTGCGCATTCGCTATGGCCTGATTTCTACCGTGTCTTAAGGAGTGTAGATTCTGAACAAACCCCTGCTGGTTATTTTTATAGGCCTCAGTTGCAGCTGATAGGGCACCGGAGGACTGCGCTGAAGATCTTAAGAACTTATCAGTTAGATTAGATAAATCATGACCGACTTCTTCTAGGACTTCTGAAACATCCAGGAACCCCTTATGCATTTTTTGCTGAAAGCCGGTTAGTCTCCTTAGGTCGGCATTAGCATATTTTAATGTATGCAAAGATGATCTTCCTGAGCTTGCAGCTGCCCCGGCAAACTCGAATGGCAATATCATTGTCGCCATATTGGTTATGGACTGCTTAGTAAAGTCAGCTACAACATCAAGTGGATTGTACCAGTTTACATTTTTTCTTGATTCGTCATCCCCCATTAATGGGTCGACTACGGCCCTTTGAACCCCATACATCGCTGGGAGTTCATAGGGCATCCTTCTACCAGCCCTAACTAGCCTCTGCTGTATTCCGTCTCTTATCGTCCAGGCTGCTGCCGACTCACTCTCGCCAGTAAAGCTGGAAAATCTTCTTTCAGATGGAAGTAGTTCATCATAACCGTATCCAACTCTATCTCTACCCTTGTTGGTATATCCGGTTCCAAGTTTTCCATCTATTTCAAAAACTAGATTAGTATAGGGATCTTCTCCGCCATCACCTACTGTTCTCCTAAAACCCTCTAGTTCATCTAGCTCTCTTCTTATTTGAAGAGCTGAATTGACCATTCTTGTTGAGAAGCTATCTGCTGCACCGTTTCTAGCTTTGTCTTGGGCAAACTTTGCTAGTTTGATTCCACCCTTTTTTGTTAGCATAGATGCGGCAACTGCGCCAACCATAGTCGCTGCAGTGGTCGCAAAAAAGCGCATGATAGGATGCTCATTTAGGGCTCTGCTAACATAGCCAGAATTAGGGGCTACACCACTAGTTTCCCCCTCATTTAATGGTACGTCACGAGTTGTAACACCGGCACCTAGTGAGTGAATTGGACCCGGATCTCTAATCATCTACTACCTCATTAGCCGGATGATCCCCAAAGCTTCTTGGCTATAGGATCATCATATTCTGCAGCACCAGGCATCTTAGACGTATTGTGTCTTTCTGCCTTGTCTCTTTCTTTCGCTATCTCTTCTTCTGGATCAATAAGACTTAAGGATATACCCGTAGGCTCTATTCCGTTCATCCCTTGCCTTATTTCTATGACTTTTTCAGAGAGAGCAACTTTTTCTGCCAACTGAGAAAAGGTCATATTCTCCAAATCTTCTGGCGAATATGCTGTAATAGTAGCGAGAACAAACGCTTTCATTAAACTTTTGACTTCATTGGATTGCTCTCTTTTTAGGTCCATTATATTTTTTGCTATTTTAGCTGAATGGAAACCTGATATATCCAATATTTCTTGAGATAATATAGAAACATTTCCAGGAGGAATTTTATTTATATCAAAATCTTCCGGATGAACTATGGCGGTTTCTATGATGAAGTCTTCTACGTCAGCGTATGTTGCATCAGACGATTTATCTAGGTAATTGATTTTTTCATATTCAAAGAAAGTTAACTCTCTAAATATGAGTTCAGTATTTTTTACATATACGGAGTAAAGACTTCCATATTTAGATTTAAGTTTAAATACTAAATTTATATCTTCCATGTCATAGCTGTCTAACCTCAAGAGCCACGAATCCAGAGGCCTCTAACACTTCCTGTGCGATCAGAGAAGGAACTCCTGCCATGCTACCGACCAACTTGTCCGCATCAAACTCAGGGTATAGTGTGCAGATTTCACATATTGCTTCTTCATTCCACATATTTGCTTCCGCAGAAGATAGTTCACCGCTTTGAATTAAGTCTTCCATTTTTCTTACTACTGCTTTATATTCCATTCTATTAAGAACTCTCCAAACATAATGCTTATCAAATGAGATGGAGGTAACATAAACTTCTCCATACTCATCTTTCCAGTCCTTAATCATTTTAGCAGTTGGGCCACCTGGCCAGATCTCCTCATCATCAGGAAGATCTTCTACAGCAACGCCTTCATCTTCATAGTAGTCTTGATTGACACTAATCGATTCCTGGACATTTCCTTCTTGATCCGTAGTAACCGATACGCTAGCTACCTCATCGTATTCAAGCGCATCAGACACTTCTTTATTGTCAGCAACAGTGACTTTCTTACTAGTCATAACATCTCCTTACATAAGTACTTATACATTAATTATATCACATTTTACTAGCTTTAACTCAGGAACTTCCAGTCGTAGTAGATGGGTCATCTATTGTTGAGTTGTCTATTCCGGATAAATTGTTTGCCTGCATCTTCTTTATAAATGAAACATCTGCCGAAGAGAAGTAATAGTCTCTTGCTATAAACTGATAACTCTCAGCCACCGGCTGTCCGCCAGGAGTGTATCCAGTTGACATACTCATCAGATTAACCTGCTGAATAACTGTTTTCATCGGTGCTACAGTATTATCTGGCTTAACAGTTCTTTGGTTTACATCTGAAACAATCATTCTATCTAAATTATCAAATTCTGTTGAATAATCTTTATCTCTCATAATTCCAAGAGGAGATAATGCAGCTTCTTCTGCTCCATATATTATTACAAAATTAAATGGCGCATGAGCGCTGAAAATGTTAGCATCTGGTTCTCTTCCTGCATCTGCCGTGATTCTGTCTAATTGACTCATCGACCAATATTTTTCTAGATTTATTTCATCTTCTTGATTTACCTTACTTATAACACGTTGATTAATTTTTTTATTCTCCTTCAGTGTTCTATTATAAGAGGCCTTTTTTAAAAGGTTTGTCATTCTTTGCGGATACCTGGAATAGATTGTTATTTCACCAGATATTATTCTGGTACCGTACATCATGGCATCGTAGTTATACGACCAAAATCCATAAAGTGGCTGCTTTTCCTGTCTGACCGAATAGGCAAATGAAACTATATCCAGTTCATCTTCTGCCTCAAAGAGTCCGTCTATATACACCTTAATGTCTTCACCACTAAAGTAATAATCATAATAGTTACTGAATACATTTTCCCTTTGATAGCCCGATGACCATTTAAGGTCGAGATCGGTTAATATATTTGTTGGTACTTTTTCTTCAGCCATTTAAATTATTCCGTTTCTACACTAGCAGAATTAAACATTGAGCTATATTCATCTACGACTTTATCACCGAATACGTTATTAGATATCCTAATATCTCTTTCGTATTCCTCAGTTTCCCTGGGACTATTTTGCTCCTCTGCGGTTAGGCGAATCATTGGCTGTATTCCTCTAGCCATAAATGTATAAGTTTGTTCAGTAATCAAGTCATCGACCGATACGGTTTGGCCTTCATCAACTAAAGTTACTCCAAAGATCTTCATCTTAGATCCGCCACCATATTCATCAAAAAAAGTAAGAACAATATCAAAAGGAGGTAACATATCACCTAAAGGAGCAAAAAATTGATTATTTGATGTATTACTAAGAAACTTGCGAAAAGCCTGAAGTCTATAGAAGGCGTATTCTCTAAAGGTTGTGAAAATAAGACTCCCTGCTATAGTCCTACCGCCTTTAATGAAGCCCTTTGGATTCACATTGCCGATAGTTCTAATAGGTGAATTTTCTCTATGTATTGAATATGATATAGTTTGAAGTTCACCTAAAGTCAAACTTTCTTGACCAGTATACATTCCATTCGAATCTAAAACTGGAACTACTATGGTTGCAACTGCATCTGTTCCCGAATAAGAGTAATTAGATATGCTTCTCTCAAACGTAGAAACCATATCAACAGGGGCCCCTGCATTGGAGCCTGTAGTTGTAGTTGTTAAATCTTTTTCTTGAAAAGCTGATCTATAAACCATTTATCATTCCTAAAACTATAAAAGACGTGCACAAAAACGCGCACGTCCCTTATAGTAATAACTTAGATGTAGGATCAGGGTCTAATTATATTAGAATTCAAGTCTGTTGCAGCAGCGGTGAGATCAGACATTTCTGAATCGGATTCACCAATTGAATACATCGGACCTAGCTCTCTGGCGACATAGGTCATAGTTTCTTCAAGAACTATATCATCCATCGAGGCACCTGAGCCTTCATTTAAAAGTTCAACACCATATATTGAACGTGCAGCCATCTGACCATACTCATTTGCAAAAGTAATCGTAATATCAAATGGTGGAATTTGATCTGCGTAATATGGAACTTGCTTGACAATTGAATGGCCATCATTACCAACTTCTGAGATACCGCGGTGCAAGTTGCCCGTACCGGCTTGTGTGCCACCTAGGACGTTATGCGTTCTAGTAAAGTATTGAAGTTGACTTCCATTGTCATTTTGAGCCAAGACTCTGTAAAGTGCTGGCTTATCAAAAACTGTAAAAATAAGTGATCCAGCTATACCTCTTTTGCCTCTTGAGAAAGAGCGAGGATTTGGTGAGCCCATTGTGTAAATGGGTGCCTTCTCTCTTGTTACCGAAAAAGTAATTCCGGAAAGCTCACCGACACTAACGCCAGCAAAAGAGGCAACGATGTCGGCACCAGAGAAAGTGGTGTAAGTGTTTAGGTACTCAGAAGTACCAGTGGTTGATTGAGCCATGTTATACCCTCCAAACGGTATTTAAATAATGGACTGATTATAAATTAATAGCTACTTGAACTTCAATGTTCTTTAGCTCAAAGGCTGGTGTTAGCACTAGGTCAACAACTGCCTTGTTCTGCGTCGGAACGTAGGTTACAGAAAAGTCGTGAGCCAATATTGCACCGAGTGTCTGCATACCACGTAGACCAGAGCTTATTGCTGTTTCCATAGAATTTCTAACCTGCATGTTTGAAGGCTGACCTATGAACTTCTGACAAACCTGTCTAACAACCTTGGTTGCATCATCGATAATTCTCTTCGATGTGATTCTGGTGTAATCAGAATTTTGTGATGAGAAAGTCACGGCGTCGCCCATAGCTGGAACTCTATTGAAATTAATTATAATTGTATTTACCGACCCCTCAGACAATGTTGTCTGAAGAGTTCTTGATGGTGAATAGCGCATTGACTCAATATTGTAAATCGGAGAAGTTACAATTGACTGATACGAAGGAGTGCCAGTTAATGCTGCAACAACGTTTGCGGCTCCATTTGAGTAACCAAATTCGATATCACCAGAAGAATAATTTACTGGCTTAACCTCAGCTGCAACAACAACTAAATACGGTCCAACTGTTGCCATTGACTCTCCCGTTGAGGATACCGAAGTAGTACTTGACAAATCTGGAACATTTGAAGAGATTGCTGAAAGGTGAGTTGAAACATTTCCTGGTGTCATCTTCTCAGCAACTACGCCATTTGCGTCATAGTATGGAGCAACACCCATGACTGCAATGCAGGGATTGGTGTTTACCGAAATCAGCTTTACTTTATTGGCAACCTTAAAGGCCCAGCTCTTTGAAGCTGTAGAACTATTATCAGCATGGAAGCCAATTTCTGGGCTTGAAGGTGTTGACTGGTTCTCCCAGTCATCTGGATGCCCACCACGACCCCATGGCATAATAACATCTGGAACAACTGCCTCAGCTGCATCAAAAGCGTCATCAAATAGGGTGGCGCCGTATGTAGAACTTGTTATCGTGCCATTTGTATCGTCAAACACAGTATCTGATGGTAATGGGACCAAGTAGATTCTTTCTGCGCCAGCAGTTACTAGCTCTACATATGCTCTATGCAGAGACGACCCATCACCAAAGGCAGCAATGACATCAGATTCATTTGTTGCCCTTACTACGTCTACGTCAGCGATGTTCTGAGTACCGTCTGCGGTACTTCTTTTTGCTATAGCAACGACCTTTGGGCCTGTTGGTATATCAGAACGTGATACGCTGTAAAAACGATCTCTAATTGTTGTAGTTACTCCAGGTATAGCCATGTTATCTTAAGACCTCCAACTATGGATTTTCAAATCTTCATATATAGTAACAATGAACTTATAAAAACAACCATCCACTTTTTTTTCTGGAAGAAAAAATATATATAATTATCAGCTATTTGGAGTTGATAGTTGATTCAGGTCTACCTGAGTATAGGGTATTGACACATACTGGTTAACCGGAGATTGCTGAAGATTTACATTAGCGACCCAAGATCTTATGTCCAAAGATATTTCCCCTATTGTTTCGTTTGGTATTAAGAAGGTTTTTTCAGTAGTAACCATGTACGTAACAACCCTTTTGTGAACATCTGTAGATTCCCTATTCATTTCTGTGTCAGATAATCTTCTAGAATATATTAACTCTGATGCTCCAGCTGCCTTAAAAACTGGAGTATACTCCTGCATAAAGTCTTCAAATCTTTCAATCAATTCATCACATAAAACAGCTGTATCCACATCATCCCTGGTAATTGTATAGTCATCACCCTGAAAAGTTCCTACTTTAGACATAATGGAAAAACTTACTATATTTTGAAATCTTTGTCCAAATACAGTATATTCCTGATTTTTTACATGCTCCCTAAATCTTGGTTTAGGCTCACTAGTGTGGGCCTTCCTAAGCTCCATCGCATAGCCTATTATTGCCGGATACTTGTCTAGAGTATCTGTCTTTCCAGATGAAACAGGTAGAACTGGAACAGTTGGAGTTCCTTTCTCCCATAAATATTTAACTATAGATATAAATTGCATATAGGTTAATGTTCCGGTTGACACAACCTCGGAACCATCAATAAGACCAGTAGACCTAAGGTAATCTGAGGATACTCCAGATGGATAGACCTTTTGCTGCTCTGATAACCTATATCCGTAATCACCCATTATGCCACCGGTCCTGCTGATATTGAAAAATCTATAGATTTAAGATTTAATGAAGATAATAAAGACAGATCTATAGTAACGTCTCCCCTACTTGTTTTGCTATAGTACATATTGTAAGAATAGTCATTAATAATGCCCTGTGATCTTATCCTTTTCAGCATCAGGGATATTTCTGACTCTAGCTGATCTTTTGCAAACCTTCCGACATATGTTGCAGCTATGTCCTTTGTTTCTCTTATCACACTTGATACAAGTCTCATTTGAGCTACTTTCCTCAAAGTACTTAACGGATGAGACATCGTATATTCGTTTGTCGTATATACCTCGTAAGGATAAGACCTTCTTGTTCTTTTGGATCTAAAGGCTGTATTTACTCCTAACGACTCTATTCTAGAATATTCTGCGTCGCTTAAATTAACGCCAAAAAGAAACATTGCTCCAGGAACTTTCTTTTTTATTGCTGCTAAATTCAATGGTAATACTGATAAAATACCAGCGTAAGCGGCAGCTATTGATCCGGTATAAGAAGACTTTATTTGGCTATGCTTAAAAACCGCTTCTCCATAAACCGGTATTACAAATCTTCCATAATCAGTGGCTATTGATGTTCCGGTATAAGTAGTTAATCCATTGGCGATGACTGAATTAGCTTCTAACTCGTCCACATCTGAAGAGCTGTATCCACCCGTTCTGCTTCCAATTACACCCATGCACACATAGCCTGTAGTGTTGTGGAATTCTGAACAAAAATTACTTAATTGAGTTATAAAATCAACAGAACCAGTAGATATTATAGACGCCTCAAGAGGAACTATGTAATCAATATAATCGTGATCTCTTAAGACTGAATAAGTGTACTCTAATCTCTCGTAGTATTTTTCATAAAAAGTCTTATTACTTGGAGTAGCTGATGATAACTCAAAAATATCACTTGATACATTTCTCTCGCTATACTCACTAACATATTCACTCATTCTGGCTGACGCACATATTGCTATATCTCTACAGCCAGCTGCATAACTATCGAGTATTCCGCGAACAAGCGGAGACCTGAGGTCCGCATTAAGGAAGTTCATTGCTTCCTCTACTGAGGATATTTTGATAGGTTCATTTAAAGGTATGCCATCTGCATGGCCGACCAACATAACAGTTGAAGTTTTACCATTAGACATTGAGCTATATAAAGATCTTTCATTAACTATTGTGCTAGGTCTATTTGATATTACAACGGAACTAATCGTATTCTTAGAAGGAAGGACAACAAAATACATAGTGATACTCAATATTTGACCGAGAGAACCTTCAGTCGTTGCCACCAGGGAATACACTCCTTCGAAAAGATTCTCGGGAATTTTATAATAGAATGTAAACTCACCATTAGACAGTTTTTCAAAATAATGATCTGTATCAGGTGTAGCTGGTTGATTATTATAAGTAAAAGGCCCATCTATTATTGGACCAGTACCAAAATCGCCTCGCCTAACAACAATTGCTACATCCTTAGGGGTAGCCTGAGCAGTTGGATCGTAGGACTGACCACTTTCAGTAAATATGAATTTGAAACCAGATGTTATGCCAGTCTTAACTTTTAACATTTTACTTCTCTCTTGTTGCGCCTACTGTCCAAAACAGTATGTCACCAAATCTGCCCCTATTAGGACTTATTGCTTCTATAACAAATATACTATAAGTCTTTCCGACTTTAGCGGAATATCCTTCATATATTCTATCACCCTCTTTTGGATTTATCGAGGCTTCCATATAATACACGGCGTCATAGTCGGTAACCAATCCTTCATCTTCCTCATTTTTAGAACGAGTATTTGATAATCCATTTTGCCCAACAGACCTAACGGTAACTTGTTCCATTTTTTTAGAGTGATTTCCATTTTCCAAAACTCTCTGCAATAAGACGTCATGACCCCACTGTTTAAGTGTTCTCTCAAAGGTTCTCTTTGTACTAGTCATAGCTTCTTAGATCTCTGTCAGGTAATGGATTTTCTTTCGTTATATATTTTCTGCCAGGACCATAAAGCTCTCTGTCTGATAAGTATATTATCTTTCCAGTATCAGGATGACGAACACCACCAGAAGTCGCTACTGGCTTGGCTGGAACACCTTTAGGCTGCATGCTTCTTGGGCCAGTTTTTCCAGCTAACATTTCTTTTCTATACACTGCAGCTAATTGACACCATGTAGTTGCATTATCCCTGCTAACTGTTGTTCTAGGTGCTGACCTGTTCACTACAGTAAAATCTCCTAAAGTAACTGATACTTCATCATCAGTATTGAACTCATAGGTTCTGCTCAAATCACATGCTGTTGCAAATTTTACATACTCAAGGGCTATGTAGGGCAGGTCGTCAGTCGTCTGGTCATCCCTTAATTTTAAAAGTGATTTTACCTCAATAGAGTACGCATGTACTATTTCCCCTATTTCTAATAGAGTGGCGTCAGGAAAATAAGGGGTCAGCTCTTCTGGGTCAATGTAAAGAGGATCTATATCTGGGGCAAAAACTAATACTTCTTCAGCTCTCAGTGTAGTTACTGGCTGATAATTATCATCTACAGAACTAACATATAACTTTTGCTGAACTGTTACCGAATTCCCACTTACAAGTATGCCAGTAAATTTTATATTATATTCACCAGGTTGTGTTGGAATAAAATCGTAATAAAATGAAGAGGAAGAAAACGAACTAGCATTCTCGGATACAATTATGTTAGAGGAACTATCAGCTATTTCAACAGCAACGGTTACAGGTTCCAGGTCCTCTTCATCACCAGTCAAAGGATTTGTATCTACAAATCTAACTCTTACTCTGACTGTATCATTAACCAAAACTTTTTGTGTTGACATAATTCCTCTATTCTAAGCTGTTGGTATAATAGTAACATCTACAGTCCCAGCTGAATTATCTTCTACAAGAATAGTTTCAGCTGATGCTATTGCATAAGCTTCTTCTTTATTAACACTAAAAGCTATGTATCCAGAATCATAAGTGTCAAATGACATGATCGCCGTAGATTCTGTAACCTGCTCTTCACCAGAACCTATAATAACCTTATCCGCGCCAATGAAAACAAGAGTGGAATCTATACTTTCAGGATATAAAATTATAACCTGGAGTATTCTAATATCTGTTACATTTGCTGTAGGACCAAAAGACGAAGGCTCTACTACTCTTACGCCATTATACTGAAAATACGGTTCACTATACGTTACACCTTCATTGTATAGCATGATTAAACCTACTTATCAGAATGTGCCACCGTCAATAAGGAAACCCTCTAAATCTGAACTGTTACCATAAAGAGCACCAGACACACCAATACCACCCGTAACAACAAGTGTACCAGTAGTATAAGATGTTGAAGCGGTGTTTGCAGTCAATGTTGTTGCACCGCTGGCTGTCAAGGTTGTAAATGCTGCCGTTGAAGGACTAGATGATCCAATACTTGAGTTCGTAATAGTTTTATTGCTTAGTGTCTCAACATTTGAAAGCGTAGACAGTGTTCCAGTTGTCGGCATTGTGACAGTAGTAGCACCAGTTACCGTTATCGTTGTTGAATAAGCTCCAGAGAATTCAAGATCGCCGCCAATTGTT
>Ga0255768_10000318_pt1 | contig 49794 bp, 54 predicted proteins | sample 071ome_33_FD_179983 | JGI IMG/M metagenome (GOLD analysis project Ga0255768, IMG submission 179983) | Coastal salt marsh microbial communities from the Groves Creek Marsh, Skidaway Island, Georgia - 071412AT metaG (version 2) | ecosystem: Environmental > Aquatic > Marine > Intertidal zone >... | reverse complement strand
CCAATATTAAAGTTATCAATGGTTGAAGCTGAAAGACCCCTGTTTATTAAATAATCTTTAACAATATCTTCCTTAGATAAAATATTTTGAAAGTATTCTTGAGCAAATGAGTTAATAATAAATAGAGATTCTCTTGCATTTCTTTCTTCAACATTTTCAAATTTATCTGTTGTCTCTATTACTTCTATGTTATACTTATTAGCTAGGTATCGAACTGACTCTGGATAGTTAAATTGTTCATGCTCCATAAGAAAAGCAATCACATTACCTCCTTTACCAGAACTGAAATCTTTCCAAATCTGTTTTGATGGGGAAACAATAAAGCTTGGTGTCTTTTCATTAGTAAAGGGACTTAAACCTTTGAAATTAGCACCAGTTTTTTTTAAAGCTATAAAATCAGATATAACCTCTTCAACTCTAGCATATTCAAAAACTTTGTCAATAGTCTCTTTACTAATCAAACCTTTTAATTTAAGCATTAATATAATAAATTAATACTTTCGGTCAATGATAAAATCCAATAAGATTTTAAGCGAATTTTTTGATTCGTTATCTGGAAAGTTTTCAAGTATTTTTAAAGCTTTATTCTTATAATCTAACATTACACTTTCAGCATATTTAAATCCTTCATGCTGACTCACAAACCTATTAATAATGATCTTATCTTCTTTTGAAAGTTTTTTTCTTTTTAGAACAGGTCTAATTGATCTAATATCAACTTGACTTGCCTTTTTTATTGCATAAATTAAGGGAAGGGTTATTTTTTGACTTTTTAAATCATCTTTAGTTGGTTTTCCAATTCTTTTTTTAGAATAATCAAAAAGGTCATCCTTTATTTGAAAAATAATCCCTAAGTATAATCCAAAATTTTCAACATTTTTATTTTTTTCAATACCAGATGAAATTAGCCCAAGCATACAACAACATGAGAATAAAGATGCTGTTTTTTTTGTGATCAACATGATATAGTCTTCTTCTGTTATATTAAAACTCCTAGACTTTTGAATTTGGAATAATTCTCCCTCTGAAATTTCTTTTACCGCATTTGATACCTGGTCTAATAAATCATAGTCTTTATTTTGAGTAGAAATAAGTAAAGCTTTAGACAAAAAAAAGTCTCCTACTAATACAGAAATTTTATTTTTCCATAAAGCATTAATAGTAAGAAACTTTCTTCTAATATTACTATCATCTACAATATCATCATGAATTAGTGAAGCAGAATGAATTAATTCAACTAAATTGGCAGCTCTATATGTTTTTGATGAAACTTTTCCATTTGAAAACATTTTAGAAAAAAGAATTACAAGAATAGGTCTAATTTGTTTTCCTTTTCTTTTTAAAATATACTTTAGAATTAGATCGAGCAACCTAATTTTAGAGGAGACTGAACTAAAAAATTGTTTTTCAAAAATTTTTAATTCTTGAGAAATGGGTTTTTTTATTTTTTTGGAAATATTCAAACCCTAGGCTTAGATAATCATCATAGCATCTCCATATGAGAAGAAATTATATTCCTCCTTAATTGCTTCTTTATATGCCTTTAAAACAAAATCAACTCCACCAAAAGCTGCCACCATCATTATTAAAGTTGACTTTGGTGTATGAAAATTAGTAATCATTGAGTTAGCAATAGAAAAATCATAAGGAGGATATATAAATTTATGAGTCCAACCTTCATAAGGATTAACAGTTCCAAATGATGAGACGGAACTTTCAAGGCCTCTCATTACTGTAGTTCCAACTGCACAAATTCTTTTCTTATTTTTTAGGGCATTATTTATTATGTTAGCTGAGTTTTCTCTAATAATAAGTTCTTCGCTATCCATTTTATGTTTAGATAAATCTTCAACATCAACTGCGCTAAAGGTACCTAGTCCTACATGAAGTGTAATTTCAGGAAGAAGCACTCCTTTAATTTCAAGTCTTTTAAGTAAATGTTTTGAAAAATGCAAACCAGCAGTTGGTGCAGCAACTGCACCTTCGTTCTTAGCATATATAGTTTGATATCTATCCTTATCATTTTCTTCAACAGGCCTTTTTATATATTTTGGAAGGGGAGTTTCGCCTAATTCTTGAAGTTTATTTCTAAACTCATCGTAGGGGCCATCAAAAAGAAATCTTAAAGTTCTTCCTCTTGATGTAGTATTATCAATAACTTCAGCTACAAGACTTTCATCCTCACCAAAATAAAGCTTATTTCCAATTCTAATTTTTCTAGCGGGGTCAACTAAAACATCCCATAGTCTTTGATCTTTGTTTAATTCTCTTAAGAGAAAAACTTCAATTCTTGCACCAGTTTTTTCCTTATTACCATATAACCTTGCTGGAAAAACCTTAGTATTATTTAATACAATTACATCTCCTTCGTTAAAATAATCAATAATATCTCTAAAAACTATGTGCTCAATTGTCTGTTCGCTTCTGTTTAATAGCATTAATTTACTTTCATCTCTTTCTTCAGATGGATACTGAGCTAAAAGTTTTGGAGGTAGCTTATAACTAAAATTAGATAACTTCATAAATTTTTATTAAGTTGGCAAATATAGTATTCTAGAATACCGAAAGTCAAGTATTTAACTATTTATTTTTTTGAAATCTCAAATCCAAGTTCTTCAAGATGATCCCAAAAGCTAACATAAGACTTTGTTACAACCATTGGATCATTAATTATTAATGGATTTAAAAGGGATAGTGGAACGAAGGACATAGCCATCCTATGATCATTATAAGTATCTATTGAAATATTTGATTTAAGTTTTGACTTATTTTTTAAATGTAAAGAATTATCAGTTATTTCTATATTATCAACTTCAAATTTTTGAATTTCAGATTTCAATGCTTTAAGCCGATCTGTTTCTTTTATTTTAAGAGTATGCAAGCCATAAAGATCACAATCAATTCCGAGACCTAAACATGTTACAACAATTGTTTGAGCAAGATCAGGATTATTTGAAAGATCTAATGATATTTTTTTCTCAATTTTATTTTTTGACTTAGTTAAATGAATTCCATTATTAATAAATGTAGTTTTAACACCAAAATTTCTATAAATGTCAACAAGTAGAGAGTCTCCTTGTATACTATTTTTGTGGTAAGTATTTAAAGTTAAATCTGATAAATCTGATAATGCTACTATACTGTAAAAATATGATGCAGAGCTCCAGTCTGACTCAACTACTTGATTTGGTATTATTTTATTTGAAAATGAATCAATCAGAATTTGATTTAATTGAAGCTTAACATGACCTCCTATTCTTTCAATTATTTTTTTTGTCATCTCAATATATGGAAAAGAGGTTATTTCTGTTGAGAGATTAATAATTAGTCCATTTTGCAGAGATACTCCAAGCATCATAAGGGATGAAATATATTGTGAACTTACATTTGCAGGAAGGTGAACTTGTTTCTTACTAATAACTCTACCATTAATTTTAATTGGAGGATAACCTTCATTCTCTAAATATGATATATCAACCTCTAACTCTCTTAAAGCATCAACCAAAATTGAAATAGGTCTTTCTTTCATTCTTTTTGAACCAGTTAGAATTACAGATGAGTTCTGAATTGATGAAAAATAGGATGTTAGGAACCTCATTGCGGTTCCAGCATGCCCAATATCAATCTCCTCTTCATTTGAATTAATTGCAGATATCATAACTTTTACATCATCTGAATCAGAAATATTTTTTATCTCAAAGTAAGATGTAAAGGCTCTCAAGGCTATTAGTCTATTTGACTCACTTTTTGATCCACTAATATTTAATACCCCTTCTATGGATTTTGATTTCTTTGAAATTTCAAACACTACTTTAGTTTATTATTTGATTTATGTCTATCTCTGTCTCTCTTTGTTTTTTTTAAAAGATTATTTTTAAATGATTTTTCAAGATCAATACCTGTCTGATTTGCAAGACAGATAAGAACAAACAATACATCGGATAATTCATCACCTAGATCATCTATATTATCATTTTCTTTTAAACTTTGTTCACCATACTTTCTAGCTATAATCTTGGCAACCTCACCAACTTCTTCTGATAGTATTGCCATATTTGTAAGTTCATTAAAGTATCTTACACCATGTTCTTTTATCCATTCGTCTACTAATTTTTGTGAATCTTTAATATTCATAGTTCAATTTTTTTGATTTAATTTATTCCATAAATTCTCTTTGATTTCATTTATTCCAAAATTACTAATAGAAGATATTACATGATATTCCATGCCTTTAAATTCTTTATTTAAGATTGCTTTAAATTCTTCTAATAATTCTTGATCCATAAGATCTGCTTTACTAAATGCTATAATAAAATCTTTATCAGCCAATTCTGGGTTATACTTTATAAGTTCTTTTTGAAGAATTGTGAAGTCCTTCTTAATATTTTTTGTGTCAACAGGTATGACATATAGAAGTATCGAGTTTCTTTCAATATGTCTTAGGAAATAATGACCTAAACCTCTACCTTCACTGGCTCCTTCAATTATTCCTGGTATGTCAGCCATTACAAATGACCTAAAATCTGACATTGCAACAATTCCAAGGTTAGGTTTTAATGTGGTAAATTCATAATCTGCAATTTTAGGTTTAGCATCAGATAGAACGGATAATAATGTTGACTTTCCGGCATTAGGATATCCAACTAATCCAACATCTGCTAAAACTTTAAGCTCTAATATTATTTTAAGCTCCTTACCTGGAAGTCCGCTTTGAGAATATCTAGGAGTTTGATTAGTAGGGGTTTTAAAATGAAAGTTGCCACGCCCTCCTTTTCCACCTTTTAAAAGAATTAAATCAGAGGATTCATCATTTATCTCGCAAATAACTTTTTCAGTATCTAAATCTTTAATAACAGTTCCAAGAGGAACATTAATTACAACATCTTCTCCATTACTTCCAGATTTTCTTGAACCACTTCCATCTCCGCCATTTCCTGCTTTAAAATGTTTCTTATATCTAAAACTTTGAAGAGTCCATAAATTGCTATTACCTTTTAAAATAATATTTCCACCACTACCACCATCACCGCCATCTGGCCCTCCTTTTGGAACAAACTTTTCCCTTCTCAAGTGAGTAGAACCTTTTCCACCTTTACCTGAACTAACAGTAAGCTTGACATAATCAACAAAATTATCGACTATCATAAAATACTAGATTAAACTATCAACAAGATTGAATAATCTTGAAGTAATATCATCAACACTACCGTGGCCATTAACTGAGTAAAATTTTGACTGTTTTTGATAAAAATCAATTAGTATAGATGTCTTATTATTATACTCGTTAAATCTATTTTTAATTTTTTTGATATCCTGATCATCAGATCTTTTAGTGGTTTTAGCTCGATCTAATAACCTAGTTATTAGCTCATCTTCATTAACCTCCAGAGCGATTGTTGCATTTATCTTTTGGTTAATAGATTCAAGAAAAATATCGAGGGATTCAGCCTGATTATATGTTCTTGGAAAACCATCAAAAATAAAACCATTAACATCCTTATTTGCTAAAACTTCATTTTCAAGCATTTTAATTGTAACAATGTCAGGCACAAGATCTCCATTATCAAGAAATGACTTTGCTTCAATACCTAGATCAGTTTTATTTAAAATATTATTCCTAAATAAATCTCCTGTAGATATATGATATAGATCATATTTGTCCTTTAAAAAATCAGCCTGGGTTCCTTTCCCAGATCCTGGTTTACCAAAAATCACGATATTAAACACAGGCACAAAGATATTTAAAATGTTTGGTATTTTTTATTGTGATTAAAGGAATGCTTATTTTTGAAATATGTTTAAGGAAAATAGAATAATTGGTATACTTGGTGGAGGTCAACTCGGAAAAATGGTTCTTGACGTAGCTAATAAATGGGGACTCCAAGTATATATTTTAGATTCCAATGAAAACTGCCCATCTAGAAAACTTTGTTCAAAATTTTTTCAAGGGGACTTAATGGATTTCGATACAGTTGTAAATTTTGGTAAAATGGTTGATATATTGACAATTGAAATTGAGAATGTAAATATTGAAGCATTAAAATTTCTTGAATCCAATGAATTGGAAGTTTTACCTCAACCTAAAGTTATTGAAATAATTCAAGACAAATCTAAACAAAAAGAATTCTACAATAATAATCAAATTCCTACTTCATTATATAAAATTTTCAACGGTGTAAATGAATTGAAACAGAGTGTAAGCAAAGGTGAAATTTCATTTCCTTTTATTTGGAAAGCATCAAGAATGGGGTATGATGGATACGGTGTAAATAAAATTTCTAATAATATAGGTTTAGAAAAAGTAGATGATTGTCCTTGCATAGTAGAAGAATTCATTTCAATAAAAAAAGAACTTTCTGTAATGGTAGCGTCTAGGAAGTCAGGTGAATTAATTAATTATCCTGTAGTTGAAATGGAGTTCAACAGTGACTCAAATCAAGTTGAGTATATTTTATCACCTGCAAAAATTAATGATGATTTAAAATCAAATGCTGAAGATCTTGCAATTCAGGTTGCAAAGAAACTTCAAATTGTAGGAATATTAGCTGTTGAAATGTTTTTAACATCTGAAAATGAAATTCTAGTGAATGAGGTTGCCCCAAGACCACATAACAGTTATCATTTTTCTATAGAGGGCTCATATACAAGTCAATTTGAACAACTTTTAAGATCAATTCTTGATATACCTTTAGGGAGCACAAAGATTAAAGAAGCTTGTGTTATGGTAAATTTAGTGGGTGAAAAAGGATCTAATGGACCTGTTATTTATAAGAATTTTGATCAAATTATAGGGCTTGAAGGTGTTAATCCACATATTTACGGTAAATTTGAAACCAGATTCAATAGAAAAATGGGGCATGTAACCGTAATTAATGAAAATATTGATAAAGCAAAAGAATTAGCAAAAGAAATTAAAGAAACAATAATTATTACAACAAAAAAATGAGTAAAGTAGGAATTATAATGGGCAGTAAATCAGATTTTGAAGTAATGAGTGAGGCTATTGAAATTCTCAAATCATTTGACATAAATACAGAATATGATATAGTTTCAGCTCATAGGACGCCTAATAAAATGGTTGAATATGCTTCTAATGCTGAAATAAAAGGTATAAAAGTTATTATTGCAGGAGCAGGAGGAGCTGCTCACCTTCCTGGAATGGTAGCCTCAATTACAAGCTTGCCTGTTATCGGAGTTCCAATAAAATCAAGAAATTCAATAGATGGCTGGGACTCAATTTTATCTATACTTCAAATGCCTGGTGGAGTTCCAGTTGCAACTGTAGCTTTAAATGGTTCAAAAAATGCTGGTATTCTTGCTGCTCAAATTATTGGATCCTTTGATTCTAAAATTGCTGACAAGGTAAAGGCCTATAAAAAAGATTTAGAAGATAAGGTTATTGAAAGCAGTAAAGATTTAAAAAAAAATAGCTAGTCTTTAATCCAATCATTGTATCCTTTTTTATAGTGATATATCATTTTAAAACCTAAAGACTTCATCACATGACTAGCCTTTAAACTTCTATTACCTGACATACAATATATAATGTAGGGTTTTTCTTTATCAAGCTTGTTTAGGTTATCTATAAACTCTCTATTTTGAAAATCAATATTAAAGGAGGATCTTATTTTACCCTGATCAAATTCTTTCTTGGTCCTTAGATCAATTACCATTACTTTTTCATTGATCAAATTATTTACTTGATCTTTATAAACATCTTGTATAATAGGTGATTGAAAAAAAACTAATAGTATATAAAAAAAAAGTTTTAACATTTAATGAACATTATTATTATTATTTTCAATAATACATATTTTTGCTAAAAACTTTTAATGTTTAAAGAAAATTTTACTCGAAGACACATAGGTCCAAACTCTTCTGAGTTGAATATAATTTTAAGTACAATAGGTGTCAAATCTGTTGAACAATTGCTTGAACAGACAATTCCAGAGAAGATTAGATTAAAAAATGAATTAAATATTCCCGAGGGTATCTCTGAAATGGAATTTTTAAAAGAGATAAAAAAATTATCATCTCTAAATCAAAATTTTAAAACTTATATAGGACTTGGTTATCATGACACATTTACCCCCTCTGTTATTCAAAGAAATATTTTAGAAAACCCTGGATGGTATACAGCTTACACTCCCTATCAACCTGAAATTGCTCAGGGAAGACTTGAAGCCTTATTAAATTTCCAAACAATGGTTTGCGATATTACTAAAATGGAACTAGCTAACGCTTCACTTTTGGATGAAGGTACATCTGCCGCTGAAGCAATGATAATGATGTATAATAATAGGTCAAAAGATCAGAAATCAACAAATCAAAATAAGTTCTATGTTGACTCTAATATATTTCCACAAACTTTAGCTGTCTTATCAACTAGAGCTAAGCCACTTGATATTGATTTAGTAGTAGGTGATATAAAAGAATTGAATGAAAGTGAGTTTTTTGGATGTATTATTCAATATCCTGGAAAGGATGGAAAACTAGAGGATATAGATAATTTTTTAGAATCTATTAATGATGAAAATTTTAAAGTAATAGTTGCTGTTGATTTAATGTCGATAGTTTTAATTGAACCACCTAATACTGATAAAATTGATGTTGTTGTTGGAACAACTCAAAGATTTGGAATACCTCTTGGTTATGGAGGTCCTCATGCTGCTTTTTTTGCAACAAAAGAAAAATACAAAAGAAATATCCCGGGAAGAATTATTGGTGTAACCAAAGATTTAGATGGGGATTATTCACTTAGGATGGCTCTTCAAACTAGAGAACAACATATTAAAAGAGATAGAGCTACATCAAATATTTGCACTGCACAAGTTTTACTTGCAGTAATGGCTGGAATGTATGCAGTATATCATGGCCCAGAAGGCTTAAAAGAAATTTCAAAATCAATTCATCTTAAAGCTGTTTACCTAAAAAGAAGTATTGAGTCAGTTGGACTTCAGATTAAATATTCTAAATACTTTGACACAATAACCGTTTTATGTGATTCAAAGAAAATTAAAGAATTAGCTACATTAAAAAAGATTAATTTCTGCTTTCTTACAGATAACGAAATATCAATTTCTGTAAATGAAAAAACTAATTTTAAAGATCTTAAAGAGATTATTTCAGTTTTTGAGAATTTTACAAATAAACAATCAAAAATAAAAGAATTTCCAAAAAATATTGAATTTATAAATGAAAGAAAATCTGATATATTATCCCACCCTGTTTTCAATTCATACCACTCTGAAACTTCATTAATGAGATATATAAAATCTCTAGAAAATAAGGATTTGTCTTTAACTCAGTCTATGATCTCACTTGGATCTTGTACTATGAAATTAAATTCAGCTTCAGAAATGATTCCATTAAGTTGGAGCGAATGGAATAGTATACATCCTTTTGTTCCTGTTGATCAAGCAAAAGGATACCATAAGGTAATAAATAGATTAGAAGGATATCTTTCAGAAATTACGGGTTTTGCTGCAACTTCATTACAACCCAATTCTGGTGCTCAAGGAGAATACAGTGGATTAATGGTGATCAAATCTTATTTAGATAAAAAAGGTGATAGCCACAGAAACATATGTCTAATTCCATCTTCTGCTCATGGGACTAATCCTGCTTCGGCAATTATGGCTGGATTAAAAGTAGTAGTTATAAATACTGATGAGAGAGGTAATATTGATATTGAAGACTTAAAAACTAAAATAAACGAATATAAAGATAATCTTGCTGCATTGATGATTACCTACCCATCTACCCATGGCGTATTTGAATCTGAGATTCAATCAATAAATGACTTAATTCATCAAAATGGTGGTCAAGTGTACATGGATGGAGCCAACATGAACGCACAGGTTGGCTTGACTAGTCCAAAATTAATTGGTGCCGATGTTTGTCATTTGAATTTACATAAAACTTTCTCAATTCCACATGGGGGGGGTGGTCCTGGTGTTGGGCCAATTTGTGTAGCAGAACATCTTAAAGAATTTCTTCCATCTAATCCATTGATCAATATAGGTGGAAATGATTCACTTGAAGCAATTTCATCAGCACCCTGGGGATCTGCACTTGTTTGCCTTATATCATACGGATATATAAGAATGTTAGGTAGAGAGGGTATTAGAAAATCTACGGAAATTGCGATTGTTAATGCAAACTATTTAAAAACTAAACTCGAAAAAAATTATAAGATACTTTACAGTGGAGAGAATGGAAGATCAGCACATGAATTTATTATAGATTGTAGAGAGTTCAAAAGATATAATATTGAAGTTGTAGATATTGCAAAAAGATTAATAGATTATGGTTTTCATGCTCCAACAGTTTCATTTCCAGTTCCCGGCACTATGATGATTGAACCTACTGAAAGTGAAAATTTAAATGAATTAGATAAGTTTTGTGAAGCTCTTAATTCAATTTATACTGAGATTATGTCTAATGATGATTCCAAGAGAGAGATGCTTAGGAATTCTCCTCATACATTGAAGATGTTAACTTCTACTGATTGGCCATATAAATATAGTAGAGAAGAAGCCTCATTCCCAAAAAGCTATTTAAAAAGTAATAAATTTTGGCCTACAGTTAGAAGAGTAGATGAGGCTTATGGTGACAGAAATTTATTTTGTAGTTGTCCTCCTATAGAGACTTATCAATAATTTAAGTAATTTTATAAAATGAACTACATAATAACTGGTACAGGAAGCTGCACACCAGATATCACAAAGAAAAATTCAGATTTTCTTCAGAATAAATTCCTCGACAGAGATGGTAGTGATATTCAAAGTTCAAATCCAGAAATAATCGAAAAATTTAAATCTATAACTGGTATTAATGAGCGAAGGTATGCCTCTGATGAAATAAATAGCTCTGACTTAGCTTCAGATGCTGCACGAGTTGCAATTATTGATTCAAAAATTGATCAAGAAACATTAGACTACATAATTGTCGCTCATAATGCAGGAGATATATCATGTAATAGTGGACAAGTAGATACACTTCCTTCAATTGCTTCAAAAGTTAAAGCAAAACTTAAAATAAAAAATCCTAATTGTGTAGCATATGACATTATTTGTGGTTGTCCAGGTTGGTTAGAAGGAATGATTCAGGCAAAATCATTAATTAAGTCTGGAATGGCAAATAAATGTTTAATAATTGGTTGTGACACACTATCAAGAATTTTAGACGAAAATGATAGAGACTCAATGATATATGCAGATGGATCTGGTGCTACCATATTAGAGAAAGAAACCTATTTTGATGGGGGAATATTATCTCATAAATCTGCAACTTTCACCTATGAGGGTGAGAATGAGTTTATATTCTATGGGTCATCATATAATAAAGACTTAAGAAAAAGAAACGATCAGAAGTTTATCAAAATGCAAGGTAGAAAAGTATATGAGTTTGCTCTTACAAATGTTCCAATAGCTATGAAATCATGTTTTGATGATTCTAAAAGTAATATTAACGATCTTAAAAAAATATTTATTCATCAAGCTAATAAAAAAATGGATGAGGCAATTATTAAGAGATTTTACAGACTCTATAAAAGTACCCCACCCAAGGATATTCTACCAATGAACATTGAAGAATTTGGTAACAGTTCAGTAGCTACAATTCCAACTCTTTTTGATATAGTTAAAAAAAACAATTATGGAGGACATGTTTTAAATAAAGGAGATATAATAATGTTTGCTAGTGTAGGGGCAGGTATGAATATAAATGCTATAACCTATAAGATTTAATCATAATGAAACTTTTTTTTCATATAGGTAGATATTTTTTAATGATTAAATACACTTTTACAAAATTTACCAAGTGGAATGTTTTAAAAAAATTAATTGTTAAGGAGATTGATGATCTTATTATTGGCTCAATTTGGATTGTAGCCTTCATGTCTTTTTTAGTGGGAGGCGTTGTTGCAATTCAGACTGCGCTTAATATAGATAGTCCTTTTCTTCCAGGAAATCTTATTGGATTTGCAACAAGACAATCAGTAATTTTAGAGTTTGCTCCAACTTTAATTTCTATAATTATGGCAGGAAAGGTTGGATCTTTTATTACATCTAGTATTGGAACTATGAGAGTTACTGAGCAAATAGATGCTCTTGAAGTCATGGGTGTAAATTCATTTAATTATCTAATTTTCCCTAAAATTATTTCTTTAATGTTATATCCCTTTTTAATTACTTTAGCAATGTTCTTAGGAATTCTAGGTGGTTACGTAGCAAGTGTTTATGCAGGGTTTTCTACAAGTTTTGATTTTATTCAAGGAATTCAGCTAGATTTTAAAGTGTTTCATGTGGTATATGCATATATAAAGACATTATTATTTGCATTTATTTTAGCCACAATTCCATCTTATCACGGATTCTTTATGAAAGGTGGAGCACTGGAAGTGGGAAAAGCAAGTAATATATCTTTTGTTTGGACAAGTATCGTAATAATCATAATTAACTTTATTGTAACACAACTTTTATTAGCCTGATGATTAAAGTAGAAGAAATATCAAAATCATTTGATGGCATTGAAATTTTAAAAGAAATTTCAACTGTTTTTGATAAGGGAAAGACCAATCTAATAATTGGTCAGAGTGGATCTGGAAAAACTGTTTTAATGAAATGTCTATTAGGACTACTAGAGGTAGAGAAAGGAAATATTTATTTTGATAATAATATGTTTGATAAAGATAATATATCAGCACTAACTAGTTTAAGAAAAGAAGTTGGAACTGTTTTTCAAGGAAGTGCTTTATTTGATTCTATGACAGTGTTAGAGAATATTATTTTTCCAATGAAAATGTTTTCAAATAAAACTGATGAAGAGATGTTATCGAGAGCTCAAGAAGTAATTAATAGAGTTGACTTAAAAGATGCTGATAATAAATATCCTTCTGAAATATCTGGTGGAATGAAAAAAAGGGTTGCAATTGCTCGAGCTATTGTTTTAAATCCAAAGTATCTTTTTTGTGACGAGCCTAATTCTGGACTTGATCCAAAGACAGCTATAATAATTGACAAGTTAATTCAAGAGATAACAATCGAGTACAATATTACAACTGTAATAAATACCCATGACATGAATTCAGTTATAGAGATTGGTGATAAAATTATTTATTTAGTTAATGGAGAAAAAGTCTGGGAAGGTAATAATAAAGAAATTCTAAAAACCAATAACAAACTAGTTAACGAATTTGTATATGCGTCTGAATTACTAAGAAAAGTTGGAAAATTAAGGAGTTGATTTTGAAACAGATATAAGTTTTCCATTAAATAATTTCCCACCATTTAAAGCAAAATCTAATATATAAGTTGCCATTTCATTAGGACTTGTTTGTGCAACATACTCAGGAAAAGCCTCTTTAAGCATCTTTGTTTGAACGGCACCAAGAGCAAGAACATTAAAAGAAGGGCCATCTGGAAATTCCTCAGCTAATACTTCAGTTAAAGCAATAACTGCAGCCTTACTGCTTGAGTAAACTGATAAACCAGGAAATTTTTTTGAACCATTTACACCTCCAATACTACTTATATTAATTACATGACCTGACTTATTTATTATTGGCAAAAGCAATCTTGTAATTTGTGCTAAACCAAAAACATTTACATCGTATGTTTGCTTAAAGGATTCATATGAAGTTTTATCAAAAGTTTCATTTTTAAGATGACCTGCATTATTGATTAAAAAATCAATGGTAACTTTTTTGCTTTTCAAATCTTCAACTAAATTATTTAATTGATTATTATCTGTAATATCAACTGAATAACAATCAATTCCCTTAATGTTTTGAAGAGGTTTAGAATTTCTTGATACAGATATAACTTTATATTTTAGCTTTAGAGCTTGAACACATATATCATAGCCTATACCAGAGCTTGTTCCAGATATAAGGATAGTTTTCATTAAATTAGAATAGATACTGGATTTTCAATATAATCTTTCAAAGTTTTTAAAAATAATGAACCAGTAGCACCATCAACTGTTCTATGATCACATGCTAATGTTAACTTCATAGTATTTCCAACAACTATCTCTGAATTTTTAACTATTGGTTTTTGAATTATTGAACCAATAGAAAGTATTGCAGAATTTGGTTGATTAATTATAGATGTAAAACTTTCTATACCAAACATGCCAAGATTAGATATAGTAAAAGTACTTCCTTCAATTTCTGAAGGATTTAATTTTTTGTTTTTTGCTCTTTCTGCAAAATCTTTTATTTCTGAATTAATTTCAGGAAGATCTTTAGAGTTTGCAAACTTAACAACAGGGACTACTAAGCCATCCTCAACTGCAACAGCAACACCAAGATGAATATGCTCAATAAATAAAATTTTATCATCATACCATCTAGAATTAACTTTTGGATGCTTGGCAAGAGATAGTGCAACAGCCTTTGCTATTATATCATTAAATGAGATTTTTATGTTTTGAGTATTTATAAATTGTTGCCTAAAAGATATCATATTATCCATTTGCAGCTCAATGTTTAGATAGTAATGAGGTGCTGAAAATTTTGAATCAGACAATCTCTTTGCAATGGCTTTTCTCATAGTATTATTAGGAATCTCATATGATGATTCTTTAACATGAGGCTTTGGTTGAGCAAAATAACTGAAATTAGATGGTTTGTATGAATCTATATCTCTCTTTATAATTCTTCCATTATCACCCGTTCCTTTAATTAAGGAAATATCAATTCCTTTTTCAGATGCAAGTTTTTTTGCTAAAGGTGAAACAAGTATTCTATGATTAGGACCCGACTTTGGTTCCTCTTTAACTTCTGGCTTTGGTTCCTCTTTAACTTCTGGCTTTGGTTCCTCTTTAACTTCTGGCTTTGGTTCCTCTTTAACTTCTGGCTTTGGTTCCTCTTTAACTTCTGGCTTTAATGCGCCATTTATTAGTGAGGATATATCTTCACCTTTTGAACCTATTATAGCAATTATGCTATCTACTGGAGCTGTAGAACCTTCATTTATTCCAATATGTAGAAGAACCCCATCATGAAAAGATTCAAATTCCATTGTAGCCTTATCTGTCTCAATTTCAGCTAAAATTTCTCCTTCCTTGACATCATCACCAACTTTTTTGAACCATTTTGCAAGAGTACCCTCTTCCATAGTATCACTTAGTCTTGGCATATTTATAACCTCAGCCATATTAATCTATTTTATGTTTAATAAATGGGTAATCTTTTTGCTCGTAAACAACATCATACATGACAGATTTATCCGGAAAAGGAGATGACTCTGAAAATTCTTCACACTCAGTGATTATTTTTTTAACTTTTTTATCAATCTTTTCAATTTCAGATTTAGTTCCATATTTCTTTGAAAGAATTATTTTTTCAACCTGAGTAATTGGATCAATCTTTCTGTATTCTTCAACTTCTTCCTTAGTTCTATACTGCTGAGCATCAGACATTGAGTGACCTCTATACCTGTAGGTTTTTACATCAAGAAGTGAGGGACCTTTTCCAGCTCTTGCATGTTTTAGACATTTATCAATTGCTTCGGCAACTTTAACTGGATCCATCCCATCTACTGGCATTGAGGGAATTTTATATGGCTCACCTAGTTTCCAAAGATCTTCCTGACTTGTTGTTCTTGCCACTGATGTACCCATAGCATAGCCATTATTTTCAACTATATAAATAACAGGAAGTTTCCATAAAGCAGCAAGATTAATTGACTCATGAAAAGCTCCTTGCCTTATGGCACCATCTCCTAGAAAACATAGTGTAACACTATCTCTTTTAAAATATTTATCACCAAAAGCAATCCCAGTACCTAATGGAATCTGACCTCCTACAATTCCGTGACCTCCAAAAAAATTATATTTTTTTGAAAAAATATGCATTGAGCCACCTAGGCCTCCAGATGTACCGGTTGCTTTACCAAATAATTCTGCCATTACAAATTTTGGATTTTCTCCTAAACCTATTGCATGGACATGACTTCTATATGAACTAATCATTCTATCATTTTTAGGGTCTATGGAATGAAGACAGCCAGCTAAAACTGCCTCTTGACCATTATAAAGATGTAAAAAGCCTCTTATCTTTTGTTGAATATATTTAGCAGCAAGCTTATCCTCAAACTTTCTCCATAAAAGCATATCTTCATACCAACCTAAATAAGTCTTTCCAGTAATTTTTTTCATATTATATAGTTGAAGTCTGTAATCAAAAGACCGAGCAAAAATACTGATTTCTTTAGTATATTGCAATAAAATTAGGTTGGACACTCAAAAATTATATTCTCTTTTTAATTCATGCTCAGGAGTGTCTATTGATACTAGGAATATTATTAAAGATGAAATATATTTTTCATTAAAAGGAGAGAATTTTGATGGTAATGATTTTGCAATGGAGGCAATTGAAAAGGGTGCAAAATTTTCAATTGTTGACGATATTGAGAAAAAAGATATTCATGATAAAATTGTTTATGTAGAGAACAGTTTAAAAGCTCTTCAAGATTTAAGTAATTATCATAGATCTTTATTTGACACAAAAGTTATTGGGATAACTGGTAGTAATGGTAAAACCACCACTAAGAATTTAATCTATTCAATCCTCTCTCAAAAATATAATGTAGTCAAGACAAAAGGGAATTTAAATAACCATATAGGAGTTCCACTATCACTCTTAGATATTAAACATGAGACTGATGTAGCTATTATAGAAATGGGTGCTAACCATATTGGAGAAATAAAAAGATTATGTGAAATTGCTATGCCAGATATAGGACTAATTACTAATTACGGATATGCTCATCTTGAGGGTTTTGGAGGTTTTGAAGGAGTCATAAAAGGCAAAACTGAGATCTATGAGTACTTAACAGAAAACTATGGTCACTTTATTCTAAATAATGATGATAACTTACAAGTAGAAAATTGTAAAGGAGATCTTGCAATAACTTTTGGAAGCAGTAAAGATTCAGACTTTATATTTGATTATATAAAAGATAATTTATTTTTGAAGCTTAAAATTGATGGATACGAATTTAATTCAAATCTCTACGGTGATTATAACTTTTCAAATTTGGCATCAAGTATTACAATTGGAAAGTTTCTCGATTTATCAAATAAAGAAATTCAAGAAGGTCTTAATAAATTTTTAAATGATTCCAATAGGTCAGAAATTTTAATTTTTGATAGTAATAAAATTTATTTAGATGCATATAATGCTAATCCTTCAAGTATGCTAGCAGCTATTTCAAATTTTGAAAATATCAATACAACTAATAAAGTATTAATATTGGGGGACATGTTTGAACTTGGAAAGTATTCAGATCATGAACATCAAAAAATAGTTGATTTTGTTAAAAACAAAGATTATAGTAAAGTCTATTTAGTAGGTGATAATTTTTCAAAGTGTAATACTGAAGGGGAATATTTTTTTAAGTTTTCAAACACAGATGAAATAGCACAATCTGATTCATTTAAAAGTTTAAAAAATATGAATATTTTGGTAAAAGGGTCAAGGGGAGTTAAGTTAGAAAAATTATTTAGATAATAGCTCCATCTATAATTTCTGTAACAATATCAGGATTTAAAAGTGTAGATGTGTCTCCAAGGTTCTGAAAATCGTTACTTGCAACCTTTCTTAGGATTCTTCTCATTATCTTACCAGATCTAGTCTTGGGTAAACCACTAACAATTTGAATTTTATCTGGTTTTGCAATTGGTCCTATTACTTTTCTTACAACATTTATTATCTCATCCTTAATTTTATCATCATTTAATTTTGTACCTACTATTACATATGCATATATACCTTCACCTTTAATATCATGAGGATATCCAACAACAGCTGATTCAATTACATCTTCATGCTCATTAATTGCATTTTCAACCTCAGCTGTTCCCATTCTATGACCTGATACATTAATTACGTCATCAACTCTACCAAGTATTCTCAGGTATCCATCATGATCTCTTTTAACTCCATCACCTGTAAAGTACATACCTTTATAGTTTGAGAAGTATGTATTAATGCATCTTTCATGATCACCATATGTGGTCCTGATGATAGATGGCCAAGGAGATTTAATACATAAATTACCTTGAACATTATTTCCATTTAATTCATTACCATCCGCGTCAACGATTACAGGCATAATACCTGGTAATGGCAATGAAGCATGAGCTGGCTTGTTAGGAGTAATTCCTGCAAGTGCTGAGATCATTATTCCACCTGTTTCAGTTTGCCACCATGTATCAACTAAAGGACATTTTCCTTTACCAATATTATCATGGTACCAATGCCATGCTTCTTCGTTTATTGGTTCTCCTACAGATCCAATAACTTTCAATGAATCGAGTGAGTTATTTTTAAGTGGCTCTAGACCATGAGCTTGAAGAGCTCGAATTGCAGTTGGTGCTGTATAGAATTGATTAATCTTATATTTATCAACTATATCCCAAAAACGACTAACATTAGGATATGTTGGAACACCTTCAAACATTACTGTAGTGGCACCACAAAGTAAAGGTCCATATACTATATAAGAATGTCCTGTAATCCATCCTACATCGGCAGTACACCAATAAATATCTTCTTCATCATATTGGAATACATTTAAGAATGTATAAGAAGAGTATATCATGTATCCAGCTGAAGAATGAACAACACCTTTTGGCTTACCTGTAGAGCCTGATGTATATAAAATAAATAATAAATCCTCTGAATCCATAACTTCAGAATCGCATATGTTAGATTCATCTTCAATACATTCATGCCACCAAAAGTCTCTTGCGTCCTCCATATTAATATTTTGTTTTGTCCTTTCTAAAACAATAACACTTTCAATTGATGAACATTTTTCAAGAGCTTCATCAACTACATCTTTAACAGGAATTGTCTTATTTCCTCTAAAGTTTCCATCAGACGTTAATACCATTTTGGCTTCACAGTCATTTATTCTATCGGCTAAAGATGCAGCAGAAAAGCCAGCAAAAACAACTGAGTGAACTGCACCCACTCTTGCACAAGCAAGCATTGCAATAGCTGTCTCTGGCACCATTGGCATGTATATAATTACTCTATCTCCTTTATTAATTCCTTTACTTTTAAGAGCATTAGAAAAAGTACATGTTTGTTCGTAAAGTTCTTTGTATGATAAATAAATTGGTGACTCTTTAGGATCATTTGGCTCCCAAATGATTGCAGTCTTATCCCCTCTTTCAGAAAGGTTTTTCTCAAAAATATTTTCAGTAATATTTAAATGAGCATTTTTAAACCATTTAAAATCTGCATTTTCAAAATCCGATTCAAAAACATTATCCCACTTTTTTTTCCATATGAATGATTCAGCAATTTCAGACCAAAATTTCTCAGGATCTTTTTCACTTAATTCGTATTTTTTAAAATATTCAGATAAGGTTTTTATTCTTTGCATATCTATTTAGGATATCTAATACTTTCAACTAAGTCTCTGATATTTTCAGGCGTTGGCCTTGTTAATCTTGACACAACTAAAGATACTATAAAGTTAATTATCATGCCAATAGTTCCAATTCCCTCAGGTGAAATTCCAAATAAATAATCTTTAGGTAATCCTGATCCACCAAGTTGTGGTTTAAAGTAAAATATATATATAGTTGTAAAGACCACACCTACTATCATTCCAGATAATGCTCCTTCTTTGTTCATTCTTTTGTCAAAAATCCCAAGGATTATTGCAGGGAAAAAAGAGGATGCAGCTAGACCAAATGCTAATGCTACAACTTCAGCAACAAATCCAGGGGGATTTAATCCAGCCAGTCCAGCTGCAACAACTGCTACTGCAATAGAAATCCTAGCTGCCCACAATTCTCCTTTTTCAGAAATATTGGGATTTATATTCTTCTTTAGAAGATCATGAGAAATTGAAGTTGAAATAACAAGAAGCAACCCTGCAGCAGTTGAAAGAGCAGCAGCTAAACCTCCTGCTACAATAAGCCCAATTACCCATGGAGGTAGGTTAGCTATCTCAGGATTTGCCAAGACCATAATATCTCTATCAATTGTTAACTCGTTAACTTCTTCATCAGCCACATACTGAATTATACCATCTGCATTTTTATCATCAAATTGAAGTAAACCTGTATTCTCCCAATTTTTGAACCATTGAGGTACTTCTGAATATTGAGCATTTGACACAGTATTAATTAAATTTACTTTTGCAAATGCTGCTACAGCAGGAGCAGTTGTATATAAAAATGAGATAAATAATAATGCCCATCCTGCTGATATTCTTGCATCTCTTACTTTAGGAACAGTAAAGAATCTCACAATCACATGGGGAAGTCCAGCAGTTCCAAACATTAGTGCAGCAGTGATAAAAAATACATTAATTAGTGTAGTTTGATTAATGTCAGTATACTTTTCAAAACCTAAATCAACAGATAATTGATTAAGTTTCTCTAAAAGATAAACTCCATCAGTGGTCTTACTACCAAATCCGATTTGAGGAATAGGATTACCTGTTGCTTGTAGTGATATAAAAATTGCTGGTACTGTAAAAGCAAAAATTAGAACACAATATTGAGCTACTTGAGTATATGTTATACCTTTCATCCCTCCTAGAACAGCATAGAAAAAGACTATTCCAATACCGATAATTACTCCAAGATCATATGGTATTTCAAGAAATCTTGAAAATGCTACTCCAACTCCCTTCATCTGTCCAACTACATAGGTGAATGAAACAAAAATTGCACAAATTAATGCAATTGTTCTAGCATTTTTGGAATAATATCTTTCTCCAATAAAATCTGGTACTGTAAATTTTCCAAATTTCCTTAAATAAGGAGCGAGGCAAAGTGCTAATAACACATAACCTCCAGTCCATCCCATTAAATATTGAGATCCACCATAACCTAGAAATGAAATAATACCTGCCATAGAAATAAATGAAGCCGCTGACATCCAATCAGCTGCAGTTGCCATTCCATTTAGAACAGGATGAATTCCACCACTAGCAACATAAAATTCCTTTGTACTTTGAGCTCTTGTCCATATAGCAATACCTATATAAAGCGAAAAGGTGACTCCAACTAATAAATATGTCCAAAATTGTGCATCCATATCTATTCCTTTAGATTATGTTTTTTATCAAGCTTGTTCATTAAATATACATATATGAATATTAGAATAACAAACATGTAAATTGATCCTTGTTGAGCAAACCAAAAGCCTAATGGGAATCCACCTAGGTAAAATTGATTTAAGTTTTCAGCAAGCAGAATACCAAAACCAAAAGAACAAATAAACCATATTGTTAAAAGTATTCTTAGGTAAAATATGTTTTTTCTCCAATATTTTTCTTTCATTTTGTTTTATTTGAAATTAAAAAATAATTAAATAAATACCTTACTGCATAATTACTGCTTATATTTTATTTACTGGAAGCTTTCCATGTTTTCTTAAATCCTCTTTTGTAATTATACTAAATGATTTAGATTTTGGACCTTCTTTAAAAATTTCAAATGATTCATTTGGCATTGAGATGAGTTTTCTAAGTTTTGTGTCAATGATACCAAAGGCTAAATCAAGATGAGCTAAATGGTTTCCATTCATATCATAAAAATTTTGAAAAAGAGAGAAAAATCGTCCATCATCACTATAACCATCTATCTCAACATTAATTGAAAACTCTAAACCCATCATTATTTCTTTATAATAATGCATATGTTCATAAAATAAGACCGGACCTATATTAAGATTATTGAATTTATCCATATCTAATTTTAATTCAGAGAAAAAAAATACCCGAGTATCTGCTGCATATTTTATATATGCATGATTAGCAACATGCCAGTTGGGATCAAGATCAGTCCATGAGGCAAAATATTTTCTTTCAAATTTTTTCAAATATTTTAATTGGTTGGTTCAATTTAGGAAATTTAAAAAAAACTTTCTCTGTATCCCCAAAAAATATCAAAATAAAAAAATAAGAAACTAAGACTAATTAAAAATTTAATTACACTCCCTGCTATAACTCCTATAAATGATCCAAAAGCAGGTTTCAATGATTCATTAAAAGATTTATTATTAGTCATTTCTCCGAATAAAGCCCCTAAGAAGGGACCAATTATAATACCAATTGGCCCAAGTATTAGTATAGCTAGAATAAGCCCAATTGTTGTTCCAATTTGTCCAGATCTTGTACCTCCTAATTTTTTTACACCTAATATTGGTATTAAATAATCAAGAATTCCGACAGAAACAGCTACAGTAAGTGTTATTAATATGAAGTTCAAGTTAAATTCAACTACAGAAGTTAAATTTAAAAGCAAAATACCTAGCCAAGAAGTAACCGGGCCAGGTATTATTGGTAAAAAGCTTCCAATTATGCCAATTAAACAAAACAGAAAACCTAATATTAAAATTAATAAATCCAAATTTACTATTCTGAATTAGGAGATTGTTTTTCATAGATTATAGCCCACTTGAATAAACCATCCTCTACTTGAGCGTCTATCATTTGAACAGTTGTTACTTCTTCTCCATCTATAGTTTGAGTTAATGAATGCCCACCTACTATCCATGTCTGTTCACTAGGTTGACCAACATAAGGCATAACCCAGAATACATTCCACTTAGGATCAGCACCAGATTCAAACCAGGCATTTAGCGCTTCTGCATGTGCATCAGGACCTTCAATTCTTGATCCATCAGGAACATCAATTCTAATATCTTCAGCTTCAAGAGATTTAATTGTTTCAATATCTCTATTGTTATGAGCATCTATAAATTTCATGTACATCTCAGTCATTTCATCTGAGCCTACTATAAATGTTTCATTTTCATCACCTGCCCACATTCCAGAACCTTTTGGTTCTTCAACAGGAGCAGAACATGAGGCTATAAGTATTGCAAAAAGTAATATATATTTTTTCATTTTGAATTTGTTTAAAGTTGTAAGTTAAATATAGAAAAAGTTAAGCAGATTTCCGGTTTCAGATATGCTTTCATAAGGAAGTGTAGCAAAAATACTATTGTATACATGAAATTTGGAAAGAACACTTTCTTGAAATCTTTCTTTTTTATTAAGTTTTCTCATTAATTGGATGGTTAATAACAAATTTATTAATATTTGATGGTTTTTTTTACTTTTATAAAAATAGATTCTCTATGGCTAGAACTCCATCAAATATGATTTCATTAGGATCCAATGCACCTAATTTTAATCTTCTAGATGTTAATTCAGAAACTTATATTTCACTAAAAGAATATAAGGGTAAAATTGGCACAGTTATAATGTTCATTTGTAACCATTGCCCATATGTTAAACATGTTAATCCAACTATAACAAAAATATCTAAAAAGTATCATGGAGAGAATATTAAGTTTATAGCAATCTCAAGTAATGATATTGTAAATTATCCTGATGATAGTCCTGAAAAAATGAAAATAAATGCTGTTGAGAATGATTTTATTTTTCCATATCTCTATGATGAGACCCAGGATGTTGCTAAAGCATATGATGCTGCATGCACACCTGATTTCTATGTTTATGATTCAAATTTAAATTTAGTATATAGAGGTCAACTTGATGATTCAAGACCAGGTAATGAAATTTTATCTGATGGAGCTGACATAGAAAATGCAATTGAATGCCTTATATTTGGACGAGAGAATAATAAAATTCAGAAACCTAGTATTGGGTGTAATATTAAGTGGAAATAAAATGACAAAAAATGATTTAATTGATTGTCATGAAAGGATAAAGCCATTTATCCACAATACACCGGTACTAACTTCAAAACTGATAAACGATTTAACTGAAGCTGATATTTATTTTAAATGCGAAAATTTTCAGAAAATGGGAGCGTTTAAAATGAGAGGTGCAGCAAATGCAATTCTTAAACTTTCTGATGAACAAAAAAATAATGGTATTGTTACTCACTCATCTGGAAATCATGGACAGGCTTTATCTCTTGCTGCTAAAAAGATTGGAATAAAAGCATACATAGTTATGCCTTCTAACGCTCCTGAAATTAAGAAAGCAGCGGTAAAAAGCTATGGAGGGCAGTTAATAGAGTGTGAATCAAATCTAATTGCAAGAGAAGAAGCAGCTAGAACGATAGTAAATTCTCAAGGTGCTACTTTTATTCATCCTTCAAATAATGAAGATGTAATTCTGGGCCAAGGAACTGCATGTAAGGAACTCATTGAAGAATATGGATCATTTGATTATATATTAGTTCCAGTTGGAGGAGGAGGATTAATTGCAGGAACAGCATTAGCCGTAAAATATTTTGCAAACAAATCCATGGTTATTGGAACAGAACCTTTTGAGTCTGATGATGCATATAGATCTTTATTAAGTGGTAAAATTGAATCAAATACAACTACTAATACAATTGCAGATGGACTAAGATCTCAACTTGGGGATAAGAATTTTCCTATAATACAAAAAGAAGTAAAGTCAATCATACGAATTAAAGAAGAAGAGATTATTGAATCAATGAAATTAATTTGGCAACATCTAAAAATAATATGTGAACCCTCTTGTTCTCTTCCCCTTGCTGGAATTATAAAAAATAAAGAACAGTTTCTAGGAAAAAAAATTGGAATCATTATTACAGGAGGTAATGTAGATCTTAAAAATTTACCTTTTTAAGATTCACTAAATATTTCTATTTCCAATGATAGAGATTGAGTGAAGAATTACACTGCCTAAACCAAGATAAATAAATGGTGAACTAGGAATCCAAATATATGCAAAGATTAAAGCTGAATAAACTGTAAGTCCAGTACATATTAATAGAGATTTTCTAATGCCTGAATCTTCTAAAAACATTTCTCTAAGAAATGAAATTATAAATAAACCTATCATTGAAACCCAAAGACCAAAAAAACGATAGATTTGTTTTAGATACCCTGGAAGGGTATCATTAATTTCATTAGAAAATAATTTTTCAAATGTCATGTTAAGTCTTTCTTCATTAGCAACCTTGTCAAGCATCCAAGGCTCATCAACAAAGATCCATCTTAAACCCATTATAATAAATATAAATCCAATAGTTAATAACGGTATTCTAAATAGTCTTCTGTTCATTTATAGAAAATAAAGAAATTGTCCTTTGTTTACAAAATTAATTATTACAGCACTCTACATCTTTACATTGACAATATTTCAAATTATGAACATGAGCATAAGCAAGAGAAAATGCAGATAAATATGAAAATAATTCTGAAATTTCAAATATTATAATCATATCATTTAGAATTATTATTGTAAAAAATATCCAACAAGTCCATAAAATAAGTTTCATAAAATTTTTTGAAGTATTTTTTACTGAGTAATAAACAGATATGAATGATAAAAAAATGAATAAATAATTAATAGAATCCCACCATATTGGTTCTAGGTTAGCAGATGCAAAACTAGATTGAGTGACAAATAAAATTGGTGTTGCCAAACAATGAATAGAGCAAAGCAAACCTGTAAAAATTCCAATTGTATCTGAATTATTTACGATTAATTTCATATATGATAATTGTGTGGGTAATACTGGATTCGAACCAGTGACCCCTACCCTGTCAAGGTAGTGCTCTAAACCAACTGAGCTAATCACCCATGCTTTGCAAATTTAAAAGATTTCTTTATACTTTTAGTAAATGAAACATTTATCTAAAAAAGACTTTGACGATTTGCAAAAATTTTATAGAATTAATTTAATTAATTCTTGTACGGGATACAAATCAGCTAATTTAATTGGATCAATTTCAACAGGAGGAGTTGAAAATGTTGCGGTATTTAGCTCAATTACTCATCTAGGTAGTAATCCTGCAATGTTAGGTTATATACTTAGACCTACAACAGTACCGAGAAATACTTATAAGAATATAAAAGAGACAGGTTTTTTCACTGTAAATCATATTGTAAGGGATATAATAAGCGAAGCTCACCATACAAGTGCTAAATATCCTGAGGAAATTTCTGAGTTTGACATGACTGAACTTGAACAGGAATATAAGGAAGGATGCAAAGCTCCATTTGTAAAAGGATCTCCTGTACAACTAGTTTGTAAGTATCTTAATGAATATAATATTGAAGAAAACGGTACTATTTTAGTTGTAGCAAGTATTGAAGAATTATATTTTGATGAAAATTTAGTTAGTGATACTGGATTTTTAAGGTTAGATAAAGGTAATGTAGTAACAATTAATGGTTGTGATGGATATGCATTACCAACACTTTTAGATAGATTTGATTACCAGAGACCAAAAAAATAATGGATTTTATATCTGATAAATTAACTGAGTATTTAAATATAAACTCTGAAAAAGAGCCTGAAATTCTATCTAGGCTAAGTAAAGAGACTCATCAAAAGATTTTACAACCTAGGATGTTAAGTGGCCATTTCCAAGGAAGATTTTTAAGTTTAATTTCTAAAATTAAATCTCCTGAAAAGATTTTGGAAATTGGAACATATACTGGATACAGCACTATTTGTTTAGCTGAGGGGTTATCAAAAAATGGAAAAATTGATACAATAGATAAAAATGAGGAATTAATTAAAATTCAGAATAAGTATTTTGATGAGAGTGGATATAGAAATAATATTATTCAACATACAGGAGATGCTCTCGATATATTAAAAAACTTAAATGAAAAATATGATATTATTTTTATTGATGCTGATAAAGAAAATTATATTAACTATTTCAAAAAAGTATCAAATAAACTTAGTGAAAATGGTATTATAATTTCAGATAACGTTCTTTGGTCAGGAAAGGTTTTAGATTCCAAACAAAAGGATGAAGAAACTTCTACTCTTGTTGAATTTAATAGAATGATAAATCAAGATAAACGGTTTAACAGCATTATAATACCAATTAGAGATGGTATTTCAATTTCAAGATTAGTTTAGGTCTCTTTTAATTGAATCTTTTAAATCATCAAAATCTTTTTTTAAATCACTTACGCTATCATTCAAATCTTTAGTTATAGATTTAGTTGGATTCTTGACTTCAGTATTTTTTGAAATCTCAGTTTTTATTTCGTTAGTTGCCTGCCTAATCTGGGTCATACCCTTTGCAAGCCCCCTTGCTATTGATGGAATTTTATCAGCACCAAAAACAAGCAATACAATAAAAAAGATAAAAACAAGTTCAGCTCCACTAATAAAAAGAATCATAAGATAAAACTAATCAATTATTAAAGCTCTCAAAATTTTTTTTAAAATATTCTATAATTACAGAATAGTTGCCCATTTTAAAATTTTCTTCAACAGGATAATTTAAATATGTTGAGGTTACAAAATTATGAATATTGTCTATTTTTAGGTTAAACTCTTGAATAAAAAAACTTTGACCGTAAAATTTTATTATTTGATCAATAAGATCATAATCATTACTGTATTCCCTTACTTTTTTTAAGTTTTTATAATATCCTGAGAACCATTTATACATCCTCTCAATATTTAATCCACCTGAGAGAGGAGCAAGAAGTAGTTCAGAAACTAATTGTGTGTTTGTTGGAATACTTTCCATTCTAATACCTTTAAATCCCGGTATACCAAAATCATCAAAATTTATCTGTTCAATAACATCTGAATTAATTAAATCAGTTGATAAATTACCAGAAAGTCTACTTGAGTTTACAATTACCTCATCTAATTCATTTACAAACTCCTCTAAAAAAATTTTGACTGAAATAGAATTTAATATATCATCATTTATAATAATTTTCTTTCGTTTAAATTGAATAGCAGAAAAAATAATTTCATCATTAAGACTAGCATATATTTTAAAATTTCCATCAGAATCTGTAATTGTATTAAATTCTGAAGTAATATTTAATACATGAACACCTTCAATTGAATATGAGTCATCGTTAAAAACTATCCCTTCAATTAATCTTTGACTATTAATTTGTGACAAACAAATTATTGGTAATGATAGTAAGAGAAATAAAGTAATCCTCATTCATTTTGTAGAGCTTTATAGACCTCTACTTCTTTTAATAAATAATCAATTACTAAAAATTGATTTTTTTCTAAAATAAGGTTTTTAAGCTTTTGATCTGAATCAAGTTTAAATAGAAAATCAGAGGTCTCAAAGGGTTCAAGGTTAAGAATATCTGAAAAAAAGTTATCATCTAGAATATATGGAAGAACCTCACTTGGAGAGATTTTAAGTTTTTCCTCTTCAGATTTAGAATCAACTAAAGTAGATAGTAATTTAAATATATTTACAAAATTCAATCCATTAACTACCTGCCTGTCATCTGTCAGAACATTTTGGATTCTTGTTGACTTATCAGCTATATAATCAAAACCTTTAAATTGTTCTTCCTTTAAATCTAAGAACTTTTCAGCATCATCAGGTGTAATAACAACTTCATCTAACTCTCTGACTCTTTGATTAATTTGAACTATCAGTCTTTTATTTTTCATTATTTCTTCATTTACTCTAACAGTTCTAATAATATATTGAACAGAGGAGAAAATAATTTCATCATTAACTTTTGCTAAAATTTCAAACTCACCATTATCGTTTGTAATAGTAGTGTTTTGAGAAGTATTATTAACAACGTTAGCTGCAGGAACATCTATATTTCTATATATAACTTTTCCTTTAATTAACTCTCGTTCTTGGGAATAACCAAAATGAAAAATTAGGATAAAAAAAAGGATTTTTTTATACATATCTATATCTAATTTACAAATAAATCGTTCATTAAATATTTATGATAAAATTTAATCTTGGTTTAAATTACCTAACAAAGACTGGGTTTAATAAATCATTTGATTCTTCTGAGCTAAATGAATAACCTGAGTAGTTAAACCCTAAAATATCATTTTCAGATTTAATTTCATTTTCAATTAAATATCTTGTCATTAATCCTCTTGCTTTTTTTGCATAAAAAGAAATTATTTTAAGCTTACCATTTTTAAAGTCCTTAAACTGAGGAGAAATAATTTTATTATTTAAAAATTTAGAATTTAAAACAGAGAAATATTCATTACTGGCAAGGTTTATTATAAGTTCGTCATCTGAGACTTCTTCTTTAATAGAATTAGTTACAGATTCGCTCCAAAAATCATAAAGATTTTTTGAACCATTTACTGAAAGCTTTGTTCCCATTTCAAGTCTATATGGTTTAATAATATCGAAAGGCTTAAGAATACCGTATAAACCAGATAATATTCTTAAACTTTCTTGAAGCTTTTCATGCTTATCAGCAGCTATTGATGATATATCAATACCATCATAAACATCGCCATTAAAAGCATAGATTGCCTGTTTTTGAGTTGAATCTGAATTTTGGAAATCTTGATTTCTTTTCCAATTTAGATCACTTAATTTAGGGGATATACTCATAAGTTTACCAAGATCAGGAGAAGATAAATTCTTAATTATATCATTAATCTGTTTAGCTTTTTTGTCAAATAAAGGTCTGGAGCTATGACTTGTCTCCACTTGGTTTTCAAAATCAAGAGATTTTGCAGGGGAAATAAGTATTTTCATTTTTTTATTTCAAATTTATAAATTTTTATGTTTTGAATAATATCTCCATTTTTCAATAACAGAATTCATGTCGTCTGGAATTTCAGAATCAAACATAATATTTTCTTTAGTTTTAGGATGACTAAAACCAAGTGTTCTAGCATGAAGAGCTTGTCTTGGCAACATATGAAAACAATTTTCAACGAATTGTTTATATTTTGAATAAACAGTTCCTTTTAAGATTTTATTTCCACCATATCTTTCATCGTTAAAAAGTGTATGCCCTATATATTTCATATGAACTCTAATTTGATGAGTTCTTCCTGTTTTCAATTTACAACTAACAAGAGTTACATAACCAAACCTCTCTATAACTTTGTAATTAGTAATAGCTTCTTTTCCACCCTCAAGATCTTCATAAACAATCATTTGAAGTCTATTTTTTGGATTTCTTCCTATTGGAGCATTTATCTCTCCCTCATCATTCTTTAAATCACCCCATACTAGTGCTAAATATTCTCTTTCAACTGATTTCTTAAAAAATTGCTTAGCAAGATTGGTCATTGATTTTTCAGTTTTAGCTATTACTAATAGACCAGATGTATCCTTATCAATTCTGTGAACTAATCCGGGTCTATTTGAAGAGTTATTTGGAAGATTATCAAAGTGATATAAAAGACCATTTATTAATGTACCTGAATAATTACCATGGCCTGGATGAACAACTATTCCACTTTTTTTATTTATTATAATTATTGAATCATCTTCATATTTTATATCTAAATCAATATTTTCAGGAGTAAGAAGATTTTCATAAGGAGGATGAGTAAATAATATTCTTATTTTATCACCTTTTTTTACTTTGTAACTAGATTTTACAATTATATCATTAACCCTAATTGATCCTTCTTTTGCTGCTTTTTGAATTTTATTTCTAGTTGCATTTTCAATTCTATTCATTAAAAATTTATCAATTCTAATGGGTTCTTGACCTACATCTATGTTAAAAGCAAAATGCTCATGAAGTTCTTGATCAAAAATTTCACTAGAATTATCTTTTTCCATTACCCAAAATTAGACTTAAGCCTGAGTTCATTGGAATTTTTTGGCCAGGAACAATTTTTTCACCGTCATACAAAACATCTAATACCATATCTTTTCCAATATCATCTACATAATTATATTCCAAGACTTGAAAACCAAGAGCCGTAAGTATAGATTCCGCATTTCTTTTAGTTATTTGAATAACATTAGGTAAAGAAACTTTTTGAAAATTTCTTGGATTTACATTTAGGTAAATTTTTCTATTTTTTTTTACCAGCTCACTCTCTAATGGTATTTGAGAAATAATTGAATAATTTGGAATCTCTACAAAGAATTTTGATGAGTCAAGAACTTCATATTTAAGCTTATTTTTTTTGAGGATATTAATTGCCTCATCAAGATTTAAACCCAACAAATTAGGAACCTCTATGTATTTATTGTGTTTTGTATAGATCATTAATGAATTATAGACAAGAAAAAACACAAAAATAACAATAGATACCATAAGAAATATTTGCTTAGTAAGTGATTTGCTTTTAAACTGATCCCAAATTTTCATTTCTTTTGTTTATGTAAATATACTAAGACATAATTGTCTTTTATTATATTGACTTAAATTTGAAAATATTATGGTAAATATTGCTGTAGTTTTTGGTGGTTATTCATCTGAATATGAGGTGTCAATTAAAGGTGGAAAATTTATCTATAAAAATTTAAAAAACAACTCAGATTGGAATGTATATGAAGTTTGTATTTCAAAAGAAAAAAACTTTGTTAGATATAATAAGAAAGTTTATGACTTAGATTATGAAAGCTTTTCATTTAATTTTAATGGAACAGTTATAAAACCCAATGCCGTATTTAATATTATTCATGGTGATCCAGGAGAAAATGGAGATCTTGCTGAAATCCTTGAGAAAAATAAAATTCCACAAACTGCATGTGATGTATCAGTATCAAAACTTACATCTAATAAAAAGAAATATATAGAGTTTGTCAATTCTCTTGGTATTCCTTCATCAAAACAAGTATTGATTACAAATAAGAACATTGATAATTTATCTTCACTCATAGACTCAATTTCATTCCCATGTATTGTAAAGCCTAATAATGGAGGAAGCAGTATAGGTGTATCGAAAGTTTACAAATCAAATGAAATAAATGAAAAGATTCAAATTGCTTTTAAAGAAGATGATGAAGTATTGATTGAGAGCTTTCTTGATGGTCAAGAAGTATCAGTAGGAGTAATTCAAAATAAAAATAAAAGAATAATACTTCCCATTACAGAAATTATCAGTAATAATGACTTTTTTGACTACAATGCAAAATATTTAGGAGAATCTCAAGAAATTACACCAGGAAATATTTCTGAAAAATCAAAAAAAAAGATTCATGAATATTTGAATATAATTTATGATAATATAAATTTAAATGGAATTACAAGATCAGAATTCATAATTATTGATGATATACCATATATTTTAGAAACTAATACTGTTCCTGGATTTACCAAGCAGAGCATTGTTCCCCAACAAATTGAAGCTCAAAATTTAAATATTAAAGATGTAATAAACGATCTTGTAAGATCTATTCTTTAAATTATAATTAAATTTATCTAATGAAAAGAGCTGTTTTCCCTGGATCCTTTGACCCAATTACAAATGGACATCTAGATATCATAAATAGAGGTCTAAAAGTTTTTGATGAAATAATTATTGGAATTGGAGAAAATGCTGAAAAAAAATATATGTTTTCATCTGATAAAAGAGTTGAATATGTTAAAACTGTTTTTAAAAAAAACGATAACGTACAGGTAAAAACTTATTCTGGATTAACTGTTGATTTTTGTAAAAAAAATAATTCAAGTTTTTTAATAAGGGGACTAAGAAACCCTTCTGATTTTGATTTTGAAAAAAGTATTGCACTTTCAAACAGAAAGATTTCAAATATTGAAACAATATTCTTTCTAACTTCCGTTGAAAATTCATATATAAGCAGCAGTATTGTAAGAGATCTAATAAGAAATAAGGGTAACTACCAATTATTTATTCCTAAGGGAATTAATATTTAGAACTTCTAGTACTATCAACCTTATATTTTCAAATGCATTTTTTAATAGATTATTTATATCATCATATGAGATCCACTCTGTTTTTAAAATCCCCTCTTCAACTTGAGGAATTAGTGGACCCATATAAGAGGTTGACATTTTAAACCAATATGTTTTTTTTAATCTATAATTTTTACCTTTTTTAAAAATATGATAGGTTTCAGACAACTGATTATTTACAATAATATCTGCAACACCTGTCTCTTCTATTACTTCCCTTTTTGCTGCCTCAATTATTAGTTCTTTTTTTTCAATTCCACCCTTTGGAAGATCCCATTTGTCATTTCTGAATATAAAAAGTAATTTTCCATCAGTTCTTTCCACTAATCCCCCAGCTGCCTCAATTACGGGAAATTTTTTTAAAAAAATATCCCATAACTTATCCATATTTTTATGATATAAATAAACCTTTTGATTATTCTTAGATTTTAATGCTTTAATAATTAATGATGCAGAAGTATATTTTATAAAAATTAATGGAGTTGTATCAGTTATCTCAATTATCTTGTTAGTTAGAACTAGTGGCTTTTGGTTGAAAAAAACTTTATACATTTGCAACAATGGTTTTAGATAAAAAGGTTGCTAAGCAAACAATAAATTATCTCACACAAATTAATGCAATTAAATTAAATACCAAAAATCCATTCATTTGGACGAGTGGTATTAAATCACCGATTTATTGTGATAATAGGCTTCTGTTATCATATCCTAGAATCAGAAAATTCATTGCAGATAAAATGTCTGAAATTATTAAAAATAAATACGGAGAAAATATCTCAATTACAGGAGTTGCTACTGGTGCAATAGCAATTGGAGCATTGGTTGCAGAAAGGTTAAATCTTCCTTATTCTTATGTAAGACCAGAGCCTAAAAATCATGGATTAAAGAATCAGATTGAAGGCTTCATTGATATAGGAACTGAAGTTGTTGTTATTGAAGATTTGATAAGCACAGGTAAAAGTAGTTTAAATGCTATAAATGCTCTTAGAAATGAAAATTTTACTGTCAGCGGAATGGTTTCTATATTCTCATACAACTTTAACATTGCAAATCAGAGGTTTCAAAATGAAAATATTTTAATTAACTCATTAGCAGATTATAATACTTTAGTTGAAATGATTTTGTCCAAAGGATCTATTTCTGAAGATGAGGCATCCAGACTTAAAGACTGGAAAGAGGATCCTGATAAATGGGTTTAATAAATTATTTTTATATCTGAAGATCTAAATTCTTTTGATCCAATTGTTTCTATAAAGGCAACTAAATTTCCATTATTTAAAACCCGTTCAACTTTTCCATTAAATATTTTTTCTTTGATAATAAATTTACATTTATTCTTTCCAAATAAATTTTTATTAAATTCTTTAGACAAATAGGTTATGTCATAAATTCTATTAAAATAAATCTCATAATTTTTTAGTAATTGATCTAGAATCTCATCTAGTTCAATATTATTACCAGTTATTTTTTTTAAGGATGTTGCGTGCTTAAGATTATTAAATCGTGTTTGATTAACGTTAATGCCAACACCTATAATTGAAGAAGATAGGTAACTACTAAAAAAAATATTCTCAATTAATATTCCTGATATCTTATGATTTCCTGACAAAATGTCGTTTGGCCACTTAATTAATGTTTTTTCATTACTAAAAAATTTTACAGTATCTAGAACTGAAAGTGAGGTTGCAAAATTTAATGCAAATATAGGTATGTTAATATCTTTAGCAAACTCAAGATATAATGAGCATAAAAGGTTGTTTCCATAGCTAGAAAACCACCTATTTGTTTGTTGACCTTTGCCTTTATATTGATATTTTGCACACAAAACATCTTTATTATTAATTTTTTTTGTTTTAATTAACATCTTCACTTTATCATTTGTTGACCTAGTGGCATTAACTTTGATTATGTTATATGGGCTCATGTTATTAAAAGTAATAAATTTGAATAAAGAAAAGATTAATGGTTAAATCCAAGTCATCAGATTCTGAGTTAATTACTAAAATAATATTTGGTATTGAAGATGTAAAGGGTGTAGATGTATGTATAATGGACCTTACCGATATTGCTAATACTGTATGTGGATATTTTATAATTTGTACTGGAACTTCAAATACTCATGTTTCTGCAATTGTGAGCTCTATTAGGAAACATGTAAGCAAACAACTAAAAGAAAAACCATTTAGTGTTGAAGGAAATGAAAATCAAGAATGGGTACTAATTGATTATGTAAATATAGTTGTTCACGTCTTTCAAAGAGAAATTAGAGAATATTATGATATTGAGAATCTTTGGGGCGATGCAAAAATTAAAAATGTTGAATTAAGCGCATAAAATGGCAAACAAAAAAAATAAAAATAAATCTAAGATTAATATATACTGGTTCTACGCCTCTATTGTTTTTTTTATTATAAGTATTGGTCTTCTTGGAGGAGATAATGGTATTCAAAATACTCAACCAACTGATATCTCATCTTTTGAAAATTATCTTAGAAATGGAGATGTAGAGAGAGTTACCATAATTAATCAAAGATATGCCCGAGTAACATTAAATGAAAATGCTCTTGAAAAGGACATCCATAAAAGAGCAAGATCAAAAAACTTTTTAGGACAAGACAATTTAGCTGGTCCTCACTACCAATTTGAAATTGGTACTCCAGAGTTATTTGAAACTAATCTTCAACAAATTAAACAGACGCAAGATCTAGATTTCTCAATAGAATTTATGACAATGGAGAATAGATGGCTTGATGTTCTTTTAGGATTTCTACCAATTATTATAATAATTGGAGTATGGATTTTTTTAATGAGAAGAATGTCTGGTGGTGCTGGAGGTGCAGGTGGGCAAATTTTTAATATTGGCAAATCGAAAGCAAAACTATTTGATCAGAATACTCAAGTAAAGACAACATTTAAGGATGTAGCTGGACTTGAAGGTGCTAAGGAAGAAGTTCAAGAGATAGTTGATTTTTTAAAGTATCCAGATAAATATACTATTTTAGGTGGTAAAATTCCAAAAGGAGCTCTATTAGTAGGTGCACCAGGAACTGGAAAAACTCTTCTTGCAAAAGCAGTAGCCGGTGAAGCAAAAGTTCCTTTCTTTTCTCTTTCAGGTTCTGATTTTGTTGAAATGTTTGTCGGAGTTGGAGCTTCAAGGGTTAGAGATCTATTTAAGCAAGCAAAAGATAAATCTCCATCAATAATTTTTATTGATGAAATAGATGCTATAGGAAGGGCTAGGGGAAGAAATAATATTACTGGATCTAATGATGAAAGAGAAAACACTCTTAATCAACTTTTAACGGAAATGGATGGTTTTGGAACAGACACTAATGTTATAGTTATTGCAGCTACTAATAGAGCTGATGTTCTTGATAAAGCATTAATGAGAGCTGGAAGGTTTGATAGACAAATCTTTGTAGATCTTCCTGATTTGAATGAAAGAAAAGAAATTTTTCAGGTTCACTTGAAGCCATTAAAAAAGAGTAGAACTCTAGATATTGAATTTTTAGCAAAACAAACTCCTGGATTTTCTGGTGCAGATATAGCAAACGTATGTAATGAAGCTGCATTAATAGCTGCAAGAAACAATAAAAAATCTGTTGGTAAACAAGATTTCCTTGATGCAGTTGATAGGATTGTAGGAGGTTTAGAAAAAAAGAATAAAATAATTACAAAGGAAGAAAAGAATACAATTGCTTTTCATGAGGCAGGACATGCAATTGTAAGCTGGCTTCTTGAACATGCAGCTCCTCTTGTAAAAGTAACAATAGTTCCAAGAGGCCAATCTCTAGGAGCTGCATGGTACTTACCAGAGGAAAGAATGATTGTTAGGACTGAACAAATGCTTGACGAAATGTGTGCTACACTAGGCGGAAGAGCTGCAGAAAAAATTATTTTTAATAAAATATCAACAGGAGCTTTAAGTGATTTAGAAAAAGTTACTAAACAAGCAAGAGCAATAGTCTCTGTATATGGGTTAAGTGATAAGATAGGTAACATAACATACTATGATTCAAGTGGTCAGTCTGATTATAATTTTACTAAGCCATACTCTGAAGAAACTGCAAATAAGATTGATCAAGAAATATCACTAATTATTGAAAAACAATATAAAAGAGCTTGTGATATTATTAGTAAGAATAAAAATAAATTATCAGAACTTGCAAAAAGATTATTAGAAAAAGAGGTAATCTTTAAAGAGGATCTTGTTAAAATTCTTGGGGAAAGACCTTTTAAAAAGGATGAACAGGATGATAATAAAAAATAATTATTTTGAGCTTTTGGAACTTTTTTAAAACTAATAAAAATAAGAACCTGGAGCCTGAGGATATATCTATATCAAATGAATCTTCTCTAGATTTAATTTTTGCAAAAAATTTTACTGACTCAGGTGGAAGATTTATCTATCTAGATCATCAAAATTCCACAAAAGAAATCTTTGAAAAGATAATCTTAGAAAATAATTGGAAAATAGATAATGTTTGCTCACTTGATTCTTCTATATCAAAAAATCTTGATATAAGGTTAATTCGAAATATTGATAATGAAAAAGTTAAAGCACTGGTTACTGGATGTGAATTTTTACTTTCAAATTCAGGAAGAATCTTGATTTGTAATAAACAAATTAAAAATAATCGGATAGATAATCTTCCTCCAGTTGTAATAATATTAGCTCGTATGGATCAATTTGTATCAGATTTAAGCGAAGGTATGTCCAAGCTTAAAAATAAGTATAAAACAAATTATCCATCAAATATTACAACTATAGTAGTTAAAAATAAGCTTAATGAAGATAGTTTTTTAGCTTACGGCAATAGTGCCAAAGATATCTACCTTATTTTAAGTGATGATTAATTTCCTTCCAAGATTAATTAGTGGAATTCTTTATATAGTAATTGTTTTTACATCAATAGTTATTAGTATGGAAACATTCATAGCTGTTTTTTCAATTTTTACAATTATTTCTACGTATGAGGCTTATACACTTTATCAAAAAATCAAATCTAAAGGATATAGGTATAATCATCCTATTATTCCCCCTATATATGTTTTAGCATCAATGATAGCATTGATTTATATTCCATTTAGTGGTGACAACATATACAATCCATTTATAATCTTATTAATTTTTATTTTGATTTGGATAAGTGATACAATGTCCTATTTTTTTGGATCACTATTTGGTAGGACTAACTTAAAAATTGAAGCTTCACCAAATAAGACATGGGAGGGTTTTATTGGTGGATTATTTTGTTCAGTTTTATTCAGTTATGTTTCATTTAATTTTATACAAGAAATATTCCCTTTCTGGAAAACTATAGTGCTTGGATTTATTATACCAATTTTTGGACTTTTTGGAGATATTGTTCAATCCAAAATTAAGAGAAAAGCTGGTGTAAAAGATAGTGGAAATTTAATACCTGGACACGGAGGCTTATTTGATAGATTAGATAGTGCAATTGGTAATTCCTTTATTGTTCTAATTATAAGCATTTTATAATGTTTCATAAGGAAGGCTTTAATATTATAATTCTTTTTTTCATAGTTGTGTCTATAGACGTTATTATTTTAGAAGTTCTTTTTAAAGAACCATCAACTATAAAAAGTCTTCTTCAAACTAGTGCACTAGTTCTTTTACTATTAATATTATGGTTTTTCAGAAACCCAAAAAGAAACATAAATAAAAAGAATGATCATATCATAAGTCCTGCTGATGGTAAGGTAGTCAATATTCAGCAGACATTTGAAAATGAGTATTTTAAAGAAAATAAATTACAAATATCTATTTTTCTATCCCCATTTGATGTTCACGTCAACAGATATCCTGTATCTGGCGAAGTATTATACTCAAAACATCATCATGGTAAATATTTGGTAGCTTGGCATCCAAAATCTTCTGATAAAAATGAAAGAACAACTATAGTAATAAAAAATAAAAATTTTGGAAATATTATGTATAGACAGATTGCTGGAATGGTTGCAAGGAGAATAGTTAATTATGCAAATGAAGGCTTAATGGTAGTTCAAGGTGAGGACTCAGGCTTTATAAAGTTTGGATCAAGAGTTGACCTATTTCTCCCATTGAAATCACAACTTCTTGTTAAGGAAGGGGATAAAGTTATTGGAGGAATTTCGGAAATAGCCAAGTTAGGAAAGTTCTGAAATTGACTTTTTTAAAGATTTTATCTTTTGTTCTGTATCAATAATTTTTTGCTTTTCCTTATCTATAATTTCTTTAGGTGCATTACTTATAAAATTTTTGTTTTTTAATTTACTACCTACAGACTTAAGAAAACCAATATTATATTCAAGTTCTTTATTTAATTTCTTTATTTCAGAATCTTTATCAAAATCTTCATCCAGTGGAATAAAAAACTCATAATTTTTTATTATAAAAGATTTAACTAAAGCAAAGTCAGCTTTTTCAGATTCAATTATATCCTCGACAAATCCAATTTTTTTTATAACATCAATATTATCAATTGGTTTATTAGATGGAATGCAGTATAATTTAATTGATGTTTTAAAAGGAATATTTTTTTCCTTTCTATAATTTCTTATTTGTGTAATAATTTCTTTTGTAATTTCAAAATTATTAATCAGCTGTATATCATATTCTTCCTTATTTGGCCATGAACTTATTGTTATTGGTTTAGAGGCTTTGCCCTCAAGATTATGATATATTTCTTCTGAGAGAAAAGGCATGAATGGATGGATAATTTTCAAATTTTTAATAAATAATTCAATTAAATCAAACTTTGACTTCTGGTCAATTTTCTTTCCATATTCAGGTTTTAATATTTCTAATAACCATGAACAAAAGTCATCCCATATCAATTTATATGAAGACATTAAAACATCTGAAATCCTGTAACTTTCAAAGTTACTATCTATAGACTCTAAAGTATTGTTGAATTTATTTCTGTACCAATTTATTGCTAGTTCATTAACTTTAGGCTGTTTAATTTGTAAGTCAGTATCCCAACCATCAACAAGTCTCAATGCATTCCAGAGTTTATTTGTAAAATTTTTACCTTGCTGACACAATGATTCATCAAACAAGAGATCATTACCAGCAGCTGAGCTTAGCATTAAACCGACTCTTACAGAATCTGCACCATATTCTTCAATCAATTTAATAGCATCAGGTGAGTTGCCAAGTTGTTTAGACATTTTTCTTTTAAGTTTATCTCTAACAATTCCAGTAAAGTATACATTAGAAAATGGTTTTTCGTCTCTAAATTCATAACCTGAAATTATCATTCTTGCAACCCAAAAAAAGATTATATCAGGACCTGTAACCAAATCTTGTGTAGGATAATAATATTTGATTTCTTCATTATCAGGATTTCTAATTCCATCAAATACAGAGATTGGCCATAACCAAGAAGAGAACCAGGTATCAAGCACATCTTGATCTTGACTAAGATCTGAATCTTTTAAATTTAATTTTAAGTCTTCATTTGCTATTTTTAAAGCTTTTTCTTTTGTAGTAGCAACTATATATTCATCATCGTTACCATAATAAAATACTGGAATTTGATGACCCCAAGATAGTTGTCTTGAAATATTCCAGTCTTTTATATTTTCAAGCCAATACTTATATGTTGATTTAAATTTATTAGGAAAAAACTTTATGTCTTCATTTTGTAATACATTTTTAATAGCTGGCTTAGTTATATCAGCCATCTTTAAAAACCATTGTTTTGAAATTTTGGGCTCAACCACAGAATTTGTTCTTTCTGATCTCCCAACATTATGGACATAATTTTCTTTTTTAATTAATAATTTATTTTTAATAAGCTCATCTTCCATTTCATTTCTGACAACAAATCTATTTTTGCCTTCATAATGAAGTCCATGTTCATTAAGGTTAGCGTTTGTATCAAAAATATCTATAGTATCAAGGTTATGTTTTTTTCCTAAATTATAATCATTTATATCATGAGCAGGGGTTACCTTAAGACATCCTGTTCCAAACTCAACATCAACATAGGGATCAGCAATTACTGGTACTTTTCTATTACAAATTGGAACAATAGCTTGTTTACCAATTATAGATTTATATCTTTTATCTTTAGGATTAACACATACTGCAGTATCACCAAATATAGTTTCTGGTCTTGTCGTTGCGATAATCAACTCTTGATCTGAATCTAAGATTTTATATTTTAGATAGTATAAATTTGATTGTTCCTCAACATAATTTACTTCCTCATCAGAAACAGTAGTTTTTGCCTCTGGGTCCCAATTAATCATTCTGTATCCTCTATAAATTAATCCTTTATCATGAAGAATTTTAAATGCAATTAAAACAGATTCATACATTTCATCATCCAAAGTAAACTTAGTTCTATCCCAATCACATGAACATCCTAACATTTTTAATTGTTCAAGTATTCCACCTCCATATTTTTGAGTCCACTCCCATGCATATTTTAAAAATTCATCCCTAGAAATATCTAACTTATCTATTCCTTTTTCCTTTAAATTTTCAACAACTTTTGCCTCAGTTGCAATTGATGCATGATCAGTACCAGGAACCCAGCATGCATTTTTGCCTAACATTCTAGCCCTCCTAACTAATATATCTTGGATAGTGTTGTTAAGCATGTGACCCATATGAAGAAGTCCAGTAACATTTGGAGGAGGTATAACGATTGTAAATGGTTCTTTATCATTAGGAGTAGATTTAAAAAGATTGTTTTTCATCCAATATGAATACCATTTCTTTTCAATTTCAATATGTTCAAATTTGGAAGGAATTGGCATCAGATGATAAAAATTTTAAAGTAAAACAAAAATAACATACCTTGAAGTATATTTACAAAATTAAGTTAAATAAATGCCATCAATATCAAAAAAAGGTAATAAGATACCTCCTTCACCAATTAGAAAACTTGTACCATATGCTGATGATGCAAAAAAAAGAGGGATTGAGATTCTTTACTTAAATATTGGTCAGCCTGATATAAAATCTCCAGTTGAATCTCTTAATGCAGTTAAGGAAGCCGATTTAGATTTATTAAAATATGAATATTCTCAAGGATCACTTGAATTTAGAAACAATGTTTGCAATTATTACAAAAAGCATAATATATATGTTTCTCCTGATGACATTATAACTACTGTTGGTGCTAGCGAAGCCCTTTCATTTACAATGAATTCTATTTGTGATCCAGGTGATGAGGTAATTATTCCTGAGCCTTTTTATGCAAATTACAATGGTTTCGCATTAGCTTCTAATATTAATGTTATTCCAATTACATCAAAAATTGAAGATAATTTTGCTTTACCACCAATTAATGAATTTGAAAAGAAGATTAATAGTAAAACAAAAGCAATTTTATTATGTAATCCTTGTAATCCAACTGGATATGTCTACTCTAAAGAGGAAATAATAAACATAGCTAATCTTGCAAAAAAAAATGATTTATTTATAGTTGTTGATGAGGTTTATAGAGAGTTTATTTATTCAGATACTAAGCATTTTTCAATTCTAGAAGATGAAAAATTTTGGGAGAATGCTATTTTAATTGATTCAGTTTCTAAAAGATATAGTCTATGTGGTGCTCGAGTTGGATTTATTGTATCTAAAAACTCTGAATTTATTCAGACTTGTTTAAAATTTGCTCTTACTAGATTATCTCCTCCTACTTTAGCATTAATTGCTGCGAATCATGCTATAAAAAATTCAAGAGAGGACTACATAGAAAATGTAATAAAGGAATACTCCAAAAGAAGAGAAGTTGTTATTAATGAATTAAGTCAAATTGATAATATTAAATTTTCTAATCCAATGGGTGCATTTTATTCAATTATAAAGTTACCAATTGAAAATTCAGAAGATTTTGCAAAGTTTCTTTTGACAGATTTTTCATATAAAAATCAAAGTGTAATGCTATCTCCAGCCTCAGGTTTTTATAGTTCAGAAAACTACGGAAAAGATGAGTTAAGAATTGCATTTGTTCTAAATTCAGAAAAATTAAAAAATGCAATAAAGATTATTAAACTAGGTCTTAAAGAGTTTATTGGATAGTTTATGATTGTAAATAAAAATGCTTCATTAAAAAAGCTTAATACATTTAATGTAGATGCTAGTTGTGATGTGTTAGTTGAGTCTAATGACACTAATGATCTCTTAGAAGCATTAAACAGTAAAGAGTTAAATAACAATCTATTCATTCTTGGAGGTGGAAGCAATATACTATTTACAAAGCATTATCAAGGAACTATTATTAATCTAAAAGAAGAAAGTATAAAGATCTTAGACGAAGGTACTGACAAAGTTCAAGTTGAAGTATCTGCTGGAATGAACTGGCATAGATTTGTTAAGTGGGCAGTGGACAAAAATTTTGGAGGTGTTGAAAATTTGTCTTTAATTCCTGGTAATGTTGGTGCTTCTCCAATTCAAAACATAGGTGCTTATGGTGTAGAGTTAAAAGATGTATTCGATAGTTGTTCAGGTATAATGACGGACTCTCTTGATAGAGTTAACTTAAGTAAGTCAGATTGTGAATTTACTTACAGATCATCCATTTTTAAAAAAAAACTAAAGAATAAATTTATAATAACTTCTGTCAGATTTAATCTTACAAAATCAAATCATTTATATAATATTGATTACCCTGATTTGAATAATCTTTCTGAATTTAACCTAGATTTAAAAAAGATTTCAAATGAAGTAATTAAAATTAGGAACTCAAAACTTCCTGATCCAAAACAATTTGGTAATTGTGGAAGTTTTTTTAAGAATCCTATTATAGATTTTTCTAAATTTCAAAAACTTAAAGAAAAATTTACTGAAATTCCATTATTTAAAGTTGATTCAAATTATTTTAAAGTTCCAGCTGCATGGTTAATTGATAAATGTGGCTTTAAAAAAATTAATGATGAGAATGTAGGAGTATATAGGAATCAGCCTTTAGTAATAATTAATTTAGGTAATGCATCAGGTAATGAAATTATAAATTTTGCTAAAAGAATTAAGGACTCAGTTTTTAATAAATTTGATATTGAACTTGAAGAAGAAGTAATTGTAATGTAATATTACTCTTTATTTTTTGAATCAATTATTATTGTTACTGGTCCATCATTAATAAGTGAAACTTTCATATCAGCACCAAAAGATCCAGTTTTTACCTTATCATCAATCTGATCTTTACAAGTCTTAATAAAATACTCATAAAGAGGAATTGCAGTTTGATGATTAGCAGACTTTATATAAGATGGCCTGTTTCCTTTCTTAGTTAATGCTAACAATGTAAATTGAGAGATTAAAATTAATTCACCATTAATATCCAATAAGGATTTATTCATAACTCCTTCTGAATCATTAAATACTCTCAGGTTTAAAACTTTATTCACTATCCATTCTACATCTTGTTTATTATCATCTAAACCAATTCCTATAAAAACAAGTAATCCTTTTTGAATTTCAGATTTAATCTTATTATTTATCTCAACTGAAGACTTACTAACTCTTTGAATTACTACTTTCATCGGATTTTCTGTAAATATTATGATCTTTTAACATATCTAAATAAGTGTTATATCTTGATTCAAATATTTCACCATTGGTTATTTCACTTTTTATGTTACAATTTGGTTCATCTACATGAAGACAATTTTTAAATTTACATTTCTCTTTTGCCTTAAAAAATTCTGGAAAAAAATCTCCAATTTCATTTTTTGAAATATCAACAAGACCAAACCCTCTTATACCTGGAGTATCTATTACCCTTATATTTGAATCTAGATCAAACATTTCAGCATGGGTTGTTGTATGTTGTCCTTGATTATGATAAGAAGATATTTCTTTTGTCTTTAGTCTTAGACCTGGAGATATGTAATTAATTAAAGTGGATTTACCAACTCCACTATGACCAGAAATCATACAGGTTTTGTTCTTCATTTTTAAAATTAAATTATCTAATCCATCCCCATATTTGGCTGAGATTAAGTCACAATTATATCCTATTTTATTATACATAAGGATCATTTCTTTAATTTGATCATTTTCATTTTCTTGGAAAGTGTCAATTTTATTAAAGGCTAAAACTACAGGAATGCTATAAGCCTTGCAGGTAACTAAAAATCTATCAATAAAATTATTTGTTGTTATTGGATTATTGAGGGTAATAACTAGTATTGATAAATCAATATTTGATGCAATTATATGATGCTGTTTGGAAAGTTTTACTGATTTTCTAATTATATAATTTGATCTAGGTAAAATTTCTGAAATAATACCATTATTTTCATTTTCAATTTCAAATATTACATTATCACCAACTGATATTGGATTTGTTGTAGAAATTTCCTTGAGTCTAATTTTACCTTTTATTCTACATTCAAAAAATAAATTATTTGATTTTACTAGATACCAACTCCCTGTTGATTTATATACTTTACCCTCTAACATATTATCTACCAATATATTTTTTCCTAATCATATTAACAAATCTACTTAATGATATTTGTATCTTTAAACAAAAAATTGAACAAAAAAGTCCTATTACTAATTCTTGATGGATGGGGAATTACAGATAAGAAAGATTCTTCAGCTCCTGATAAGGCTAATACTCCAAATTTTGATTTCTTAATTAAAAATAACCCAAGTAATTTTTTAATAACTCACGGTGAAAAAGTTGGTTTGCCTAAGGGTCAGATGGGAAACAGTGAAGTTGGTCATATGAATATTGGTTCAGGAAGGATAGTCCTTCAAGATCTTCTTAAAATTAATAATAGTATTAAGGAAGGTAAGTTTAGAAATAAAAGTCAGTTTAATGATATAATTAAACATACTAAAAAAAATTCTTCAAATGTCCATTTAATGGGACTGGTTTCTGACGGAGGTGTTCACTCTCATATAGACCATTTGAAAGAAATTATTCTGTCGTTATCACAGATAAAAGACAGTATCTATATACACGCATTTACTGATGGGAGAGACGTTGATCCTAAATCTGGAGTTAATTATATTAAGTCTCTTGAAACTTTTTGTAAAAAAAATGGAGGCAGACTTGCAACTATCATTGGAAGATACTATTCAATGGATAGGGATAACAGATGGGAGAGAATAAAGAAAGCATATGATTTAATTTCAAATTCTATTGGGACAAAATCATCTGATTTAATTCATGATATTAATCATTCATATTCAAGTGGAATAACAGATGAATTTATAGACCCTCTTTTGAAGACAGATTCAGATGGTAATCCAATACATGAATTAAACTTTAATGATACTGTAATTTTCTTTAATTATCGATCAGATAGGGGAAGACAGCTTACATCAGCTTTATGTGAAAAGGATTATCTAGATTTCAAAATGTCTAAATCTGTAAATAATTTATATACACTTACTAAATATGACGAAAATTTTAAAATTGCAAAACCAATTTTTGAAAATGAAGTAATTAAGAATACTCTTGGAGAGGTAATTTCAAAAAATAATCTTAATCAACTAAGAATTGCTGAGACTGAAAAATATCCTCACGTTACATTTTTTTTTAATGGTGGAAATGAGGAAAAGTTTAAAAATGAGAAAAGGATTTTATGTCCATCTCCAAAAGTAGCTACATATGATCTTAAACCTGAGATGAGCTCTGATGAAGTAACAAGAAATGTAATTAGAGAAATCAATAAAAGTAAATTTGAATTTATATGCCTAAACTTTGCTAATCCTGATATGGTTGGACATACAGGAAACTTTAATGCTGCAATTAAAGCTTGTGAAGCTGTAGATAATCATCTCGGAAATATTATAAAGGAGGCAACGAAAAGAAACTATACATCAATTATTATAGCTGATCACGGTAATTGTGAGAAAATGATTAACGATGATGGCTCAATGAACACTTCACATACTATTAATCCTGTTCCTATAATTCTAGTAAATTCTAAAAACAAAGAAATTAAGAATGGGGTGCTTGCTGATATTGCTCCAACTATACTTGATATTCTTGGTATAGACCCGCCAATTGAAATGGAAGGAAAATCGTTACTATTATGAAAAAAATCTATTTATTATTTATAGGTATTTTGTTTTTAAGTTGCTCTCAGAATCAAAATTATCTTCAAGATGAAGGAATAGTAGATATAGACTATTTGAAAAACTCACCAAAAACATATTGGTTTGAGGAAAATTTTCAAAACTATTCAGTTGAAAGAATAAATAAAGAAAATTTCTCTAAGTTATATAATTATGATATTGAAATTTTTATGAATACATTTTGCCATGACTCTCAGAGAGAAATACCTAGGTTAATTAAAATTCTTGAAAAGCTAAATTTTCCTGAACAAAAATTAAAAATTGTCTTACTTAGTCCAAATAAAAAGTCTAAAATGGGTTATGAAGTAAACAAGAATATAACCAATACACCTACTATTATTTTTAATTTAGATAATACTGAGATTAACAGAATAGTTGAACTTCCAAAAGAAAGTCTAGAGAATGATATTCTCAAAATTATAAATGATGAAGATTATAAACATGCATATTTTATTGAATGATACTAAAAGATATAAATGAGATAAAAAAAATTAGGGAAAGTGCGCAATTAGTTTCAAAGACTTTAGGTTTAATGGCAAACGAAATTAAACCTGGCGTAACTTCTTTATATCTTGACAAGATTGCAGAAGAGTTTATTCTTGACAATAAAGCTGAGCCAGGGTTTAAGGGATATGATAATTTTCCAAATACACTATGTGTAAGTATAAATAATGAGGTTGTACATGGTATTCCATGTGATACACCATTAAAAAACGGTGATATAATTTCAATAGATTGTGGGGTTTTAAAAAATGGGTTTTATGGTGACCATGCATATACTTTCTCTGTAGGTGAGATATCTAAAGAAGTTCAAGAATTATTAGATGTAACAAAAAAGTCGCTATATATAGGAATTGAATCAATGAAAGAGGGTAATAGAATTGGTGATATAGGTTATGCAATAGAAAATTATATTAAAATTCATGGATACGGAATTGTAAGAGAGTTAGTTGGGCATGGATTAGGTCAAAGTCTTCATGAATTACCAGAAGTTCCAAACTATGGTAAAAAAGGAACCGGAAAAATTATCAAAAATGGTCTAGTACTTGCGATAGAACCAATGATAAATCTGGGAACTGAAAAAATTAAGATAAATGATGATGGATGGACCTTTGTTACAGCTGATAGTCTTCAGAGTGCTCATTTTGAGCATAATATTGCAGTAATTGATAGTAAACCAGAATTGTTATCAACATATAAATACATATACCAAGCTCTTGGCATTGAATCTGATGAAGAAGATAAGTTCAATAATTTTTTTAATAGATGAAATATATATTAAAGTTATTACCAAGAGAATTATTAATAAAATACAGCTTTTACTTTATCCCAATTTTAAAAATTATATTCAAAGGAAAAAAATTTTATGATCCAATTGATGGAAATGGATACTCAAAATTTTTATCTTATGGATATAAAAAAATAAGAAGAAATGCATTATCCCCTGGAACTCTGTCTCTAGAAAGACATAGGCTTCTTTGGTTGTATCTTATTAACGAAACAAATTTTCTCGATTCAAAGCTTAAAGTCCTACACGTTGCACCAGAACAAATTTTTTATAAAAAATTTAAAAGAAATCAAAACTGGGACTATATAACTTTTGATTTAAGATCTCCATTAGCAGATATTAAAGGAGATCTCAAGTCACTGAATTTTGAGGATCAAGCTTTTGATTTAATAATATGTAATCATGTTCTTGAACATATTGATGATGACACAAAAGCTTTGAATGAAATTTTTAGAGTATTAAAGTCTGGTGGAGTTGCAATTCTTCAAGTTCCTATTAACATTAAAAAAGATGAAACATTTGAAGATAAATCAATAATTTCTAAAAAAGATAGAGAGAAATATTTTGGGCAATATGATCATTTAAGAGAATATGGCTTGGACTTTAAAGATAGAGTTGAGAAGGCTGGTTTTGAGGTAGAGATGGTTTATTATACTGAAAATTTTTCGCACGAAATAAAATTGAAATATGGTTTAAATGAAAATGATGTAATTCCTATTGCTAGAAAATCATTTAGTAATTAAATCCCATCCATTAGATTTTATAGGAACAATTCTTTCATCTTTTGAAACAAGTATTAATGACTCCAAATTTTCTATATTATTTATGATATCTATACTTTGATCTGGATCCATTAACATTAATGCAGTCGCCCATCCATCAGCTGTAATACATAGGTCAGATATAACAGATGCGCTCAATATATTATTAGAAGTTGATTTACCTGTGATAGGATTTATAATATGTGTATATCTATCTCCAGTTATAGGGTCGATTCTGAACTTTCTATAATTACCTGAAGTTGCGAGAGACTTATTATCAAGATATATTTCAGAGTAGAATTTATTCATCTCTAGAGGGTTTTGAATTGCAACTTTCCATCTATTTCCCTTATTGGAAATACCTTTTGCTATAACTTCTCCCCCAACCTCAATTAAAAAGTTTTCATAACCACTTTTAATAAATAAATCATTAATTAAATCAACTGAGTATCCTTTTGCAATTGCATTAAAGTCCAAGAATATGTCTTTATTTAATTTAACAATTTCATTGTTATTATTAAGAGTCACTTTACCAAACCCCACAATATTTTTTAAACTATCAATTTTATAATCATTAATCTGTTGGCTAGTAGTTTCTGGACCTAATCCATAAAAATTAACAAAAGATCCAGCAGTTGGGTCAAAGAAACCATTTGAGTTTAACCAAATCTCTTTTGACTTATTAAATACATTAATAAAATTAGTGTCAACTTCAACAGGTTTTGATGATTTATTGACTCTTGTAATTATTGAGCTATCAATGTATGTAGACATTGATAAGTTAACTTGATTAAAAATAGAATCAATTTGATCTTCAATGAAACCTTCATTAGATTTCGTCTCAACTATAACGCTATACGTTGTTCCAAGAGCATTTCCTCTAATACTTTTATACAAATTAGTTTTTGTATTGCAACTATTTAATAGAGTTAGTGTGAGTAAAAGAAGTGTTTTTGATTTCATCAACCACCAAAGTCATCAAACCTTACATTCTCAGGAGGAACTCCAAAATCTTCAGCCATCTTTTCAACTGCTTGATTCATTAATGGAGGACCACAGAAATAGACTTCAATATCT
>Ga0255768_10000317_pt1 | contig 49869 bp, 36 predicted proteins | sample 071ome_33_FD_179983 | JGI IMG/M metagenome (GOLD analysis project Ga0255768, IMG submission 179983) | Coastal salt marsh microbial communities from the Groves Creek Marsh, Skidaway Island, Georgia - 071412AT metaG (version 2) | ecosystem: Environmental > Aquatic > Marine > Intertidal zone >... | reverse complement strand
AACTAGATTGAAATGTGTAGCCGTATTTTTCTAATAATTCACAAACAGTGTCTTTGCCGTGTCTGCCATGTCCAACTACAAGTAGTTTAGGTAACATATAGAACTCCTATTATTTCTATATATTATAGCAGATTAAAAAAGTTTGTCAACCAATTAAAAAGCCGTATCCTGTGCCGCCTGCAACTGCTTGAGATACTTCTGCTTCTAACTTTTCCATTTCAGCTTGTGCTTCGGCTTTTAGTGCATCACCGTTAAGTGTCGATCCGCCTTGTGGACCAGCAATAGTAGCAAACTTGCTTCGTGCTTCACCTAGCATAAACTTACAACTAGCAAGTGTATAATCTTTAATCCATTGTACTGCTAGATAATCTTCTAATAGTTGTTCATCTGGACGGTAGTTGTAACAGTACAATAATAAATTTTCTTCTGCTCTAGGACGCTGTAGTAGAGTTAATTTTTTACTTGTAGTATTCCATTTGAATTCAATAAACGAGCCAAACATACGTCCTACAAGTTCTTGATATTGGCTAAAGAAATCGTATGTTGCTAGTCCACCTAAATTTGAACTTGCTAACAAATACGTATTAGTATAAGCAAGGTTGAACGGTTCAAACAATGTGCCGCCATCGCCGCCGCCGCTGCGTGAACCGATTGATCTGCGAAATAATTTACGAACTTCTACTACTTCTTTTGGTAGTGTATATTCGTTTTGATCAATAACGGTTGGCATAAACATATAAGATTCTTCAACACTATTATCACTGCGTTGTCTAAATCTTGTAAGTGCCTTGTTTAAAGCAGTTTCGTAGTGTACAGGATCAAGTTCTACATCAACCATGCCTCCGCCGAGCATAGCGTAAACATAATCGTATATTTCTTGTTTCTGTGTTGATATATTTGCCATTTAGGTTTCTCCGTCGTAGTATTTATCTAACGATAAATATGTATATGCCAAGATTAAGTTTATATAAACCAGAGCGCGGTAACGATTACGAATTCCTAGATAGACAAATTGGGGAAATGTTTCAGGTTGGCGGCACTGATATTAACATACACAAATACATAGGTCCTGAAAATCCTGCAGAAGGTGAAGGAACTGCTGATCAGCCAACATATGATGCTGTAAAAGAAACTAATATACAAGATTTGTTATTTCTTGAAAACAGAGATCGCAAGTATGATCCAGACATCTATACTATGCGAGCAATATATAATGTCCAAGACATTGATTTTGATCTAAGTCAGTTTGGTTTATTTTTAAGCAATGATACACTGTTTATGACTATACATATTAGAAGTAGTGTCAAAACATTAGGTAGAAAAATTATGAGTGGTGATGTTATAGAACTTCCTCACTTAAAAGACGAGTATGCACTAAATGATTATGACATGGCACTAAAACGTTTTTATGTTGTTGAAGATGTTAATCGTGCAGCAGAAGGATTTAGTCATACTTGGTATCCGCACTTATACAGACTTAAATTAAAGCAAATATACGACGGCCAAGAATACGCAGAAATACTCGACCTTCCAGCAACTGAAGGATCAGATACTACGCTCCGTGATGTACTTTCAACATATGAAAAAGAAATGCAAATTTCAAATGCTGTAGTTGCACAAGCAGAAGCAGATTCACCCAAGTCAGGATTTGAGACTAGTCATTATTATACAGTAGCAACTAATGATGATGGTACTATTGCTCTTAAAACAGCAGACCAAGAAGACTTAGAAGCAAGCAATATTAGTAACACTGCTGACGAAGTTACAAATCGTCCTGAACGAGAAGGATATACAGGATACTTGTTGAATTATGGAGATGGAACTACTCCTAATGGTGCACCTTACGGTTTTGGCATACAATTTCCTCGCAATCCAATTAGAGGAGATTACTATTTGCGTACAGACTTTTTCCCAAACAGAATGTTTACATATGATGGAACTAGGTGGGTGAAAGTAACAGACGATGCACGTATGACACTAAGTAATACACTTGATAGATATACTCAGAAAACTAGCTTTATTAATAATACTAATACTAATAAAATTAACGGTGAAGTTGTTGAAGAAAGACAAAGTTTATCTAAAGCACTTAAACCAAAGGCAGATAACTAATGCAGCATTTTTACGACGGACAAGTAAGACGATATATAACCCAATTAATGCGTATTGTTAGTAATTTTCCGGTCAAGGACGGGAAAGGAAAAACTAAAGAAGTACCTGTAATGTATGGCGACTTAACTAGACAAGTTGCTAATATTATTAGAGAAAATTCTGAAAACAAATTACCAAGCGCACCACGTATGTCAGTGTATATTACTGCACTTGAATTAGACAAAGATCGCTTAACAGATGCATCTTACACACGTTCCGTTAATATTAGAGAACGTGCATACGATGATTTAAACCAAGAATACCTTAATTTCCAAGGTCCAAATTATACAGTTGAAAGACTAATACCAACTCCGTATATGATGCGAGCAAATGTAGATATATGGACTTCAAACACAGATCAAAAGTTACAAATTCTAGAGCAAATATTAGTACTGTTTAATCCAAGTTTAGAAATACAAACCACTGATAACTTTATTGATTGGACTAGTATTACAGTTGTTAACTTAGAAAGTGTACAATGGTCTAATAGAAGTGTTCCTGTTGGTGTAGACTCAGAAATTGATATTGCTACTCTAACATTTAGTGTACCAATATATATTAGTCCACCTGTTAAAGTTAAAAAGATGGGTGTTATTACAAATGTTATTACTAGCATGTTTGATGAAAATAGAGGTACCATAGAAACAGGAGTAAGTACACCAGAAGTTAATGCATATGATGATTATACACAATCAGGTATTACTGAAAATGAGTTTGGTAGACGTCCTGCAACTGATTTAACAGATCAAATGGCCAATGTTAACTACAAAGGTTACGGTGTATACATAGAAGGATTTACTGCTAAACTTATAGCAAATGGTATTGTAGGTGGAATAAATTGGGATGAAATATTTGAAGCACTTCCAGGAAATTATCTTGCAGATGTTAGTAGAATTTATTTAACTAGCATTGACGATTCAAATAATACTGTTACCGGAACAATTAGTGTAAATCCATTTGATCCAAAAGCATTACAAATTAATTGGGACACAGACAGTTTCCCTTCTGATAGTATTATTACTAGTTCATTAGGAGACAGAACAAGTATAGATTATATTATAGATCCTACAAGATTTAACCCCGAAGGAGTTCGTGCTTCGGGTGTTAGACTATTGCTATTAGATGATGTAGGGAATGAAGATGCCCAAGAAGTATCTAAGGCATGGCGAAATAATGATGGTTCTGGTCTAATTGCTAGTGGTAATGATATTGTAGAATGGGATGGTTCTAAATGGAACATTATATTCAATGCTAGTGAAATTACCGAAACTACTTATACAACAAACTTAAACACAGGTATACAGTATAGATATTCAAATGGATCCTGGTTAATGAGCGTTGAAGGTGATTATCCAGTTGGCACATGGAGAATTGACCTCTACGGATAATTATTTGTATGGACAATATTATTTGTAGTGGTGCATTGTTTTACACACTAGATACTAAAAGATTTTTATTTTTATATAGAAACAACGGAAAGCGTTCAAACGTTTGGGGTCTTGTAGGCGGCACTAATGAAGAACGCGAAACCCCGTGGGAAGGTTTACAAAGAGAAATTCAAGAAGAAGTAGGCCAGGTTCCTACAATTGAAAAAACAATTCCATTAGAAACCTTTATAAGTACAGATCAACATTTTCAATTTCACACATATTTGTGTGTAATACGCGAAGAATTTATTCCAGTACTTAACAACGAGCATACAGGTTATGCATGGGCTAGTTACAATAATTGGCCAATGCCGTTGCACAAAGGCCTACGTAATACCCTTCAAAGTAAAATAAATCGTGCTAAGTTAGAAACAGTGTTTAGCATGGCAGATTTACTTGACTAATAATAACTGATGTAGTATAATAAAGCATGAAAGTCTTAGTTATTGGCGACATTATTATTGACAAATATATCACAGGAACATCAACACGATTGAGTCCTGAAGCTCCTGTGCCTGTTGTTAGTCAGCAAGATAGTTGGGAGCAATGGGGTGGTGCATACCTCGTATATCTTAATCTATTGAACTTAGGTGTAGATGTAGAAATGTTAGACTTATCGTCGCCTAAATGTATTAAGACTCGTGTGCTGTGTGATGGTCATTACGTTACACGTATAGATCAAGATTTTGAAACTAATAGTAAAGAAGCACTTAATACTATAAAAGAGAAAAATTTTAGTGAGTATGATGTTGTAATACTGAGTGATTATAATAAAGGTGTACTAGAATATTCACAACAAATTATAGAACACATCAACAAATATGATTGTAAAATTATTGTAGATCCTAAACGTCATTATAGTTTTTATCAAGGTGCTTGGTTAGTTAAACCTAACAAAAAAGAATATCATACATTTGAATTTGCAGCATGGAAAAATAATTTAATTATTACTTCTGCAGGCGAAGATATAATTGCAGACATAGACGGAATATATTACAAAATTAAACCAGATCCTGTCGAAGTAAATGATGTTACAGGTGCAGGTGATTGTTTTCTTGCTACATTTGTTTACGGAATGAGTCGAGGAAAAAGTTACAGCGACTGTCTTAAACTAGCTGCAAAAGGTGCAACAGAATCAGTTAAGCATGTTGGCACATATGTAGTTAAACCTGAAGATTTACAAGAACGTGTTATTTTTACAAACGGTGTATTTGATATATTACATAGAGGTCATTTTACTTTATTAAAAGAAGCTCGTGCGTTAGGAGAAAAACTTGTAGTAGGTATTAATAGTGATGCTAGTACAAAACGTCTTAAAGGAAATAGTCGTCCTATAAACACAGAACAAACACGCAAAGAACAATTAGAATTGTTGTCTTGGGTAGATGAAGTTGTTGTCTTTGACGAAGATACACCATACGAACTAATTAAAAAACTAAATCCTGACATGATTGTCAAGGGTGGAGATTACACTGTAGAACAAGTAGTTGGGCATGACATTGTGCCTGTAAAAATTATTCCTACAGTAAAAGGATTTAGTACAACAAGTATTATAGAGAAGAGCAAATGAGAATATTAGTTACAGGATATAAAGGATTTATCGGATCAAATCTTGCATTGTATTTACAAGAGCAAGGTCATGAAGTTGAAGGATGGGAATATGTTCCTAACACAATACCAGATCCGTCTAGTTATGATTGGGTAATACATTTAGGTGCTATTAGTAGTACAACTGAAACTAATGTAGATAAAATATTAGAACAAAACTTTGAATACAGCGTGAGGTTGGTACAGGCATGTGATATGATGGGGACTAATTTTCAATATGCTTCAAGTGCAAGCGTTTATGGCGGCTATAGGCCAACACATTTTAAAGAAGACGGTCCGCTATTGCCGCAGTCACCGTATGCTTGGTCAAAATATTTGTTTGATAGATTTATATCACAACATAGTCAAGATTTTGAAATACTTGTACAAGGTTTTAGATATTTTAATGTATATGGTCCTAGAGAAGATCACAAAGGTGATCAAGCATCACCGGTAACTAAATTTACACAACAGGCAAAAGAAAACGGTTTTATTACATTATTTGAAAATAGTGAAAAATACAAGCGTGATTTTGTTTGCGTAGAGGACGTTGCTAAAGTACATGAAAAAATGCTCGGTGTCGATGAATCGGGGATTTGGAATGTTGGTACTGGCAATAGTGTTAGTTTTTATCAAATTGCAAACAAAATTGCAAACAAATACAATGCAGAAATTAGATATGTGCCAATTCCAGAAAATTTAAAAACACAATATCAAGACTTTACTTGTGCAAATTTAGACAAGTTAAATTCTGTAATTGATATCGATTGGATTAAAGTAGAGGATTATATAAATGCAAACGTCTAACCAAACTGAAAGATTATCTGGTGTTGTACAAAAGGGTTGGGGTTATGAATTAATCTGGGCAACTAACGACAAGTATTGTGGTAAAATTATGGTCTTTAAAAATATAGGATCAAAGTTTAGTATGCACTTTCATCGAGAAAAAGATGAAACATGGTTTGTTAACAATGGACGATTTAAATTGCGTTGGATTGATACAAATACTGCAACACTTATGGAGGCTGAATTAAAAGAAGGTGATACATGGCATAATCCTCCATTACAACCTCATCAACTAGAAGCACTTGAAGAAAATTCTAGTATTACTGAAGTAAGTACAGCAGACAGTGTTGAAGATAATTTTAGAATTATACCTGGAGATAGTCAAAGTGGATAAAAGAATAGTCATTGGTTTAGATAGAGACGGAACAATTAATGAAGATACAGGAACTTATATTTCTAAAAAAGAGCAGTTTAAACCCATTCCTAGAAGTTTAGAAGCCATAAAAGAAATTAAAGACTTAGGTTATGCTACAATTGTTCTTACTAATCAAGCAGGTGTTAGTAAAGGTCATATGGACGACTTTAGTGTTCATACTGTACACCAGTATTTAGAAAAACTGTTGTTTGATGAAACTGGGTGTAAACTAGATGGACTCTTGTATAGTACCGGAAGTGACGAATTTGACAACTTTAGAAAACCAAACATAGGTATGTTTTTACAAGCACAAAGAGATTATTTAATATCATTTTACAAAGGATACTATGTTGGAGACAAAATAAGCGACCTTGAATTTGCATCAAGGTTTGACGTTAAGCCTGTTTTAGTTAGAACAGGATACGGTAAAATAACTGAAAAAAAATTAGAAGAATCTAAATACCAACAACTAAAAGATAAAACAATTATCTTCGATGATTTGTATTCATTTAGCCAGTGGCTTAAAGATGAAGCGCATTAAGCCTGCGCTTCACCCCATCTTAGAATAAGGTTTGCATTTGTAGCTGCACCCGAAACCTTATACACGTTAATTGCAAGAACATCTGGACCATTTGGGAATGTTCCTCTACCACCTAATGTGGTATTTGTAAGTTCTTTCAATTCGCTAAAGTCCACAGTCGATCTTTCACCTGGTACCGCAATGAACGAGAATACAGTTTCTCCTGGTTGTGCATAAGGCGGTTGAACAAACTCAAATTCAATTGTTCCTGTGCCTTGTACTAGTGTTCCGTTAAAGTTATTGTTAAATGTAATCCTATAGTAATCAACAGTACCGTGTTCATACGCAGTGATACTAGAAACAAGTGTACTAGCAGGAAACGACACAGAGCCGCCGCTAGTAACAGCAGTACCGTTGGCTATACCTGCTGAATCAACACTTGCTTTAGTTAGGAATGCAAAGTTTCTGTTTGTTAAGTCTGCCCCTACACTAAATCTAAAAGTAGAACCTTGACCAATCCATTGAATCCAGTTCTGACTCAATCTAATTCTTACATCGTTGTTTCGAATATTAACTGCTGTAACTGTAGTGTTGCCGAGTATGTATCCTGTACCGCCATTGTTGTTAACTAGTGTCACTGTTGAGCCTATAGCTACAGGTCCAAGGGTTTCATACTCACTTACAGAAACTCTAACTTCACTACTATACCACCCGCCTGCAATAGAGGTTAGATCAACGTTTGTAGTAGCTTGTGCTGTTGCTTGTGCTGTTGTCGCAGCCTGTCCTGTTGACCATAATACCGAACCGCCGGCAGCAACTTGCGCAAAGCTAGGCTGTCCACCTTGTGCTAGTGAACTAAGTCCCGACCAACCAACGTCACTTGGATTGAGAGGATAGTTTTGCGGGTTAAGAATACCTTCAACAACAATACCACCTGTAATACTATTATTTGATTGGTCAACACCGTCTGATGTAATTTCAAGACCTTGTAGTAGTAACTGCGCACGGTTTAGCAGTTCACGTTCGCCTAAGTCACCTACAATAGCATTTGATACACTAGGTGCTAATCGAATCATAAATGCTGTTTGTTTTGTTGTAGTAACTTCAACACCCGATTCAGCGTATGAGAAAATATAACCACGATCTTCATCAAATCCGCCATCTGTTAGGAATGCACTACCCCAGTGACTAATAAGCGGTGTAATAGTGTTACTAATTAATACTACACCTGTACCAGAGCTGTGTATTGCGGCAGCACCTGCTTGATAATCCCTTGAAGCACCAGCTTGGAAGTTTGTTAGTGTTGCTGCTCTTTGTAATCCGCTTAAAGTATTTGTAGTGTCATTCTTAGCACTGTAACTTATTATTTCATTGTCAATATATATAAATCCAGTTTCTGGAAAGAAACTAGTATCTTCAAGAACTAGTGAAGTTTGTGTCGCATCCATTGCTTCTACTAGTTTGCCTGGAGGTCCTTCGTTAGTAACTTCATAACGCACAGGCAAGTTACCTGAACGCATAAACGCTTCTGTGTTTATGTTTGAGTTACGCATTCTGTGCGCAAATACAAAGTTACCATCTGAACCACGTGCCATAAAGTCAATAAAACCAGCACCATACCATGAATACTGAATACCAATCATTTGCATTTTAGCAATGTCTACATTATATCCACTTGGTCCGGTTCCATCTAAACGATCTAAGTTAAAGTTTTCTTGTTTAACTTTTTTATCTGATACTAGATTTGCCTTTGCAGCAGTAACATTTGATACACCTCTAAAGTCTGGTGTAACAGTTAATGTTGTTTGATCAATTACATGGCTTACAACGTGTGTCATACCTTTGATAATAAATCTATCACCTGCAACAACTTGATCTCTAAATCTAGTATTAGTTCCTACAACTAAGTTATTATCAACATCAATTGATACTGTTCCAGCAAGTTGTTTAGTTCCTGTACGTTGATTAACACTTAGGTTTGTGCCGTCATATTCCCAGAAAATACCATTTTGATCATCAAAGATACCCGAGCGTACTGTAGCGCCGTGCCAACTAACTACTGACATTTGTGCAGAAAATCCTAGTTTAGCATTAGTACTTCCTAAACGTCTCTTAGCTAAAACGTTAAATGTTCTTTCGTCAAGAACATTAACAACTTCATAATCAAATGTTGGCGGTGATGCTGTTTCGTTTCCACTGTTGTATCCCGGAGTTTCAATTCCTAATAAACGAATTACACCGCCTACTTGAACTCCGTGATCATTATCATCAGTCTCTACTGTAATTACAGAGCCAACTTCGGTCCCATTTGACGTTACAGATTTTAAATCATAACTTGGTGCAAATAGCGCACCAGTTGTATACATAATGCCTTTACCTGATTGGTAACGAATATACTTTTTACTTTGACGTATTGCTTGCGCACCGTGTTGTGGGCCACCTGTACCTAGCTGTACACCACCGTCATAAGGTCTATGAATAAAGAATGAATCTGGTCTCGGATAAACGACACCGCTAATACTATCTGCTGAAGTATCGATATTTCCTACAGCTCTTGCTACGTATCTTAGTTTGTTTGTATCAGGTATAACTGTTGCTAAAAATGCACCAGATGCAAGAGAATGGTTATTTACACCGTCGCCGCTATTAATATCAACAATAAATGTGTTTCCAGGAACTAGGCCATGTGCGTTATCAAAGGTAACTTCTAAAGTAGCCAATGCTGTAAATGTAATGTTTTGTCCAATTCCTATCGATGCTGTTGATAAATCAGATATTGTTATTGTAGATATGAACGGAACACTGTCTCCAGAGACACCGGTTGCAGCATCTTGTGTTATACTATCAATGCTATTACTTGCTCCGATAGTTGCTACTCTTAATAACAAATCATTAACACCGTCTACGCCGTCTAATTGTGATCCTAAAATTAATATTCTATTCCCAATTTGATAATCTTGTCCTGCTAGTGCAACAGCAGCAGTATATGAATTATTGCTTCTAATTATATCAAATGTTGCTCCGTTACCTAGAGCAAATTCGTTTGTAGCAGTACTATTATTAAATGTACCACTTCCTGAAACGGCAGTACCTGATGCAGAAACGCTAGTAATTGTTCCTGCGACATCAACCGAAACAATTTCAATTGTTAAGTCGTTTGCAGTTGTACTACCGTACAGATCGGTACCTAATACAGTAAATGTTTGGCCGACACCGTAATCTAAACCACCGCTTGTTACATTTGCAGTATATGTACTACTTGCAATATCAATACTAAATTCTGCTCCGCTACCTACTATATTTGTAGGGGCTTGGTTTGGATAATTTGCTGTATTGACTGCTACCCCACTTTCTGACCAAGCAGTGATTCCACCAACGCCATCTACAGCATCAACATTTATAGTCACATCGTTTGCAGGTGTCGCACCACCAAGAATATTACCTGCTACAGTAATAGTATCATTTACAACATAACCAGTACCAGCTGTTGGAATATTAACAGCATAAATTGTTCCAATTCTTGAAACATCTACTTGAGCATTTACGCCGGCGCCAGTAGTAGAAAAAGATACGTTTGTATAATCTACACTAGCATCGGGTGCAGTACCTGATGCAGTAATACCAGTAATTTCACCGTTTACTCCAACGCCTGTTATAACTAAAATTACATCATTAGTTGGAGTTACACCGCCTAATACGTCACCGGTAATCTTTAATCTATCTTGTACAACATAATCTACAGATGTATCGAGTGTAGCAACAGATGCACTATAAACATTGTTAGTATATGTAATATCAATAATTGCATCAGCGCCGATTCCACCATTAACATTTGGTGATACTCCTGATATCGTTCCTGTGCCAGTGAAGCCTGCACCTGTAAAGGTAAATGTTAAAATTTCTCCGCTTCCGCCTACTGTTTGTACTGTTATTTTTATATCATTAGTTGGACTGTCACCTTCTAAAAATGCGCCGGCAATTGTTAATCTGTCACCTATTTGATATCCGGTACCAGCAGTATTTAATGCTACAGAATAAACGCCTCCAGTATTAGTAACATCAAAAGTTGCATTCGTTCCTACGCCTTGTTGTATTACTCCAACAACACCTTGATATAATTCATAATTTCCAACAATTGGTGATGTTGTCGTACCGTCAAAATTAATAGTTGTTCCGTTAACTGATGCAACGTGAATTGCTTGCCCATCGCCCCTGTCTATCGATAAGTTAGGAACAATACCAGCGGCACTTGCTACTTCTATAGAAGACACGCCTGCTCCGTAAGAGCCTACAACTGTCGGTGTTACTACAGTACCACCCGATCCAGCTACACCAGTTACCTGTGTACCAGTGTTTAAACTAGGATGAGTTAGCGGAGCGCCAATTTCTGGAACGTCACCACTAAATGCAATTTTATTGGATCCGGAAGCTGTGATTAATTCTGTTGTCGCTGTACCGTTGTAACCATTAGAAATCACAGTAAATGTTGGTTTACCAATTGCTGCACCTGTATAAAATCCAGCTTGTCTTAATTGTGTATATGTAGTTGATAATACTTCACCTGATGTTAATCCTACTTTTGCTTTTGCATAGTAAGTAAAAGTATTAGAACTTGGTACTGTAATTATTACAAACGATCCTTCGGCTCTTGCTGCACCAGATACACTATTTTCAAGTGCTTTAATAGTGATCGGAGTTCCTGCATCAAATCCATGAGCACCTGCAGTTGTAACTGTAATTAATGATTGTCCTACACCGTTTGTTCCTGTAGAAGCGTCAGTTACTACGCTAGATACTGAAGTGTCTGTACCCGGAATTTCATAAACACTCGGATATCCACGCATTGTTGCAATAGCACTCCATTTGGTAGGCTGTAATCCGTACTCAAAGTCAGCATCAAGCATACTTAACGGAGGTGCAATACGCATACGTTCAATTGCATCTGTTCCAAAATCGTATGGGCGTGTTCTTACTTCCTGTTCTTCTACAAAGATTTGAATATCATCGGTTGCGCTATGGGTAGAAGTATTGTAAACTAATTCTATTGTAGTTACACCATCAGTAGTTTGCAAATATTTTACAAAATCATCATCATCACCATAATCTTTTATAGTAACAGAGGCTCCTAAATCACTGTTACTAAAGTTGTAAATGACTTCATTTTTAGTAGTATTTGTAATTAACAGCAATGTATTGCTTTGATATTTGCCTTGAATCTTAACATAACCTACACCAGTTTCTTCTTCTGCTGGCATACTGCTTAAACCGTTAGTAATAACGGCAACTGTTGAGCCGACTAATGAAGTTATTTTAGTAATAGCTCCTGATTCTGTTGTTTTAGATACATCAACTGTTTGCGGAATCAATCCTACATTTGCCCAAGATGTGTTTGTAAAAATATAATCTAAGATTAAATCACCAATAAAATTATGTGTATCAATTTCAGGAATTCTATTTCCGTCTACTTGTGCTACATCTTCTTCCCAATAATACTTAATTGTGTTTAATAGTTTATGATTGCCGCCATATCTAAGATCATAAAGATATGCATCAACAACGTAACCCATATCTCGTTCACATTTTTCTTGGTTATATGTATATGTTGGTGACCAAGTAACAGCATCTATAATATCTGTTTTGTCAGTAAGAATTTGGTTATATGCTGTTTGCTCGCCAGCAGTAGATAATGTGATTGTTGGTGCAGTTCTTATACCGGGTAATGCTCCTGTTCCATTTTCTACAACATCTGCAACAATATCTATTAGATTAGAAACTTCGGTACCTGTTGCAGAGTTTGCTGTTAACCCAGCTGTTACTTGTGGAGTTGAATTTCCAGTTGAAGGACTAACAGATATTCCCTGTACTACATCAGAAATTATTGTTTGTAAATGTCTGTATGCTGCAACTGTTTGTGCTTGATGTTCGGCTGTAATTCCTGTATTTCCAGCAGCGGCATAATTATTAAAAAACTTTGCACTGTCGTAACTTGCACTATTTCCTTGATAAAGGACATCATATGCTGCTGCTAATAATGCATATTTTACATCTCGTGTACATTTGTCAACATCGTGATCGTGCAAAGGATAATTTACATCTACCCAGGCATTAACTTCTGCAGCCATAAAATTTAAATTTTCTATAATTTTAGTATGAGCTGCTTGTCTATCTGGTGCAACACCTCCTGGAATGGTATATGTTACTGGATTAGCAGCATCTCTACCATTCTGCATAATATTTAGAATTTCATCAATAGAACTTCCGATACGTGCATTAAAAGTTGCTTCACTTAATACTTCTGGAATAGCTTGTATTTCTGATTTTGTACGCTCAATTGTTCTAATAACTGTTTTAGAAATGTCTAAGCTATTATATTCTGCTAAACCTAAAAAGTATGCATTATAACTAGTTCCTAGTACTGCATCTGCTGCTACACCATCAATAATATATCCAATATCTCGTTGACACTTTGTAGCATCAATTACTTCTTGGGCAATGTATTGAGTTGCTTCTGAAATAATAAAGTCTCTATTACTACTTAAAAGACTGTATGCATCTGGATAAACATAATCGTTTGAGCCTATCCCTGGTTTAAATACGTAATTTTTAATTTGCTTTTTTGCCATTTTTATATTCCAAATGCTACTGCTAGTGCAGTTGCGCTACTATCAACGTAACTTTTAGTTGCTGCACTCTTAGGCGAAGTTGTAACGTCATTTATTAACACAGATTCAAATGTTGCTGTAGACGGCGTTATATCTCCGATTACTGTATCGTTTATTGTACTACTATTTATTGTAGAATTAGAGATAGAAACATTTTCAAATCCGTTACTAGTTAAATTAGCTATTCTGACATCAGCAACTTTTATTATTATCCTGTTTCCTGCAACTAATTCTAAGTTAGTACCTGTTTCTAATTTTGCAATTCCGATACCATCAACATTTACTTCTTGGGCAGTTAATGCCCCGCCAACATCTGCATTACCTAGTATATTTGCATTTTCGCCTACTGTTAAACTTTTTTCTAATCCAATACCGCCTGCAACAGTTAATGCTCCAGTTGTTGCAGATGTTGAATCTATAGTGCTGTTAATGTCAACAGTACTAAAAAGACCTTCAGGATCTTCTACAGTAATTTCTCCGTAAACTGTTCCTGTGGCGTCTGCGTAATATAATGTGTCCGGAGCATTTAATGCAACATCAATATACAAAATACCGGTGTCTTTTCCTTGAGCATTTGATCCAGCAGTACCATCTGTATGACGTAATCCTGTATTATATAACGTTGTTAAATCATCTCTAAAAATATTAAATGTTAATGTTGAAAAACTAGTTAACTCAAAAGAATATGTTTTATTTCTTTTCAGTGTAATTGATGGATTATTTCCTGGAGTAGTAACAAATCTAAAATTTCCAGCTTGCTCTGTAAATCTAAAATCACTGGCAGAAGTAGTAGGATCTTCAGGATCAACTGGTCCTGTGTTAGATACCGTAATACTAGTTGCTATAATATTGCCGTCACTGTCAACAGTAAAATTAGGGCTTTTGAAGCCGTACTGTGATCTAAAAGGTCCATTAATTACTGACATTTAACTCCTCCGCTATTGTATTTATCATGGAGTTAATGGTTTCTGATTTCCAAAAAACGATCCTGTATGTATAAATCTTGTTCCTGCATAAACCTCAGAAGTTGGACTAGCAAGTAATTCGACACTTGACCCGTTTACAGTAACTGATAGATTTATTAAGTCTACACCAAAATTACTTCTAGCATAGATAACTACGTTTGCTACATCAATGCCAGCTGTAACTAGACATTTAAGTATTTCTTTGTGAGTATTGTCATAATCAGCTGATATAGTAAATTCTGCGCTAGAAAAATCTCCAAGATACCATTTTTCAACTAATGTATTATTGTATAATTGTTTCCAAGGTCCTTCGTAACTAAACCCCGAATTGTTGTTTAATTTTACTGTATTGTTTATACCTGTACTAAACGTAAAATTGTTTGCCATAATAGTGATACCCTTTTATATATTTATCTTACTAAGAATAGATCGAATAAGCAAGGTATGATCAACTGCACTGTTAAAAATCTTTGTTTTGTTTTTTGTAACTATTGTATCAGCTTCTAAACACCTATTGTATAAGTGTTTGTTTTCGAGATACTTTCTAACAGCGGTAGGATTAAATTTGTTATGATAATATCCAATATTAATAAAACTAAGACTACTAAACATTATTGCAAGGCTGTTTGAAAAATGAATATCATTTATGAACCCATTAGATAATTGTTTATTTAAATTTTTTAACCACTGGGGTCGATTGTTAGTCATGTATTTCCAAAATTCGCTGTCAGTCCTGTTTGTATCGTAAAAAAATCTAATATATTGAAATGCATTTTCATAGAAGTTTCTTATTTCTGTGTTAAATACTTCTTGATTAAAGTTTTCCTCTTCAGAATTTAAATTATACAACTTTGCAAATATTTCTAATTGTATAACTACTAAATGAATTGACGTTGCTTCTAATGGTTCTATAAATCCAGAGCTTAACCCAATAGACAAACAATTATTAACCCAAGATTTTTTATGATATCCGTTTTTAAATTTTATAACTCTGTCTGATTGTAATTCTGTATTGTAGTTTTTTAATAACCAACTATTAAATTCTTTTTTAGCTTCGTCGTCTGATGTAAACTTAGAAGAATATACATAACCAGTACCGTGTCTATTTGATAAAGGTACATCCAGTATCCATCCGTCTTTTGTTGCTTCAGCAGTTGTATAAACAGGTATTGTGTCGAACTCTTTAAACAACGGATTTGGTATTGTCCTATCTGTAGGCAAGTCTTTTGAAATATCTACCCAATCAGACGTTAACTTGCTTATTAACAACCGTTGGTAACCTGAACAGTCAATAAACAAATCACCAGTTATAGTGTTTCCATTTTTTAATATTAAAGAATCTATTTTATTATTTTTAAAATTAACAGTTTCAACTACTCCGTCTACTATGTTTAAATAGTCTTTAAATCTCCATTCAATATATCTTCCTAATTTATTTGCATCTACATGCAATGCATGTCTAAAACTACTGAGATCGTTGCTAGGAATTTTATTTGTTTCAAAAAATAAATCATTATAAGATATACCTTGTTGAAAATTATTGTTTAATATTTCACCCGCTTCTGGTAGATAAAAATCTAAATCTATGTTAGTTAAATCTTCTATATTTTGATTTAAAGGAAAGCTGTGATATCCAGTAGAATTTTTAGTCCAATTTTTAAACTTTAATCCTAACTTAATAGTAGCGTGGCAGTTTTCTATTAAATCTTGGGTGGTTATTCCGACTCTTTTTAGATATGTATCAAATGTAGGTGTTAAACTTTCTCCGACTCCGATTCCTGGAGAGCTATGATCATAAACAACAGTAACGTCGACTAAATTTCCCCAGTATGCTTTAAAATATGTTGCAGACATTATACCTGCTGTGCCGCCACCGACGACAATAATTTTATGTGGAGTCATTAGCTTTCTCTTATAAGTTTTAAAAATTCTTTATGTGTAATAAAATCTTCATTAGGATCATATTCTTGTTTTAAATTTGTCCAAACATTGTTTGCATCAAATTTAATATCATTAGGTAATGAGTCAAACTCTTCTTTAATTTTAGAAATATTAAAATGTTCAACACCGTGTGCAACCATCAAAAAATGTAATGCTTTAAATAACACATATTTTGAATCTAAGTCAAAATCCATTTCACAAGGAAGTCTATTTTTCCATAAATCCATTTTTTGTTGTAAACTATTTGGAACAGGCAAATTAGCAACCTTTTTCCAAAACTCTGTATCTCTACGTTTACATTGGAAATGAAAAACAATAAAGTCTCGGATGTTTTCTACTACAGATCTATAAGACTTATTATATTGGTCGATTGCTTCTTGATCATAATTTGGTATTGAATTAATGAGCATAAAAACCTGTTGTATTGTAGCACCAATGCTTGACGCTTCTAGAGGTTCTATAAAACTAGAACTAAGACCAACAGCACAACAATTATTGATCCATGTTTTATCTAATGCACCAGGATCAAACTTTATGTGTTTTCCGATAGTTATTTCATATCCCAGTGTTTCCTCAATTTCTTGTTTTGCCTGATCCGGTGTTAAAAACTCACCGTCATAAATGTATCCGTTACCCCAGCGTCCGTATGTTGGTGTCCTAAACATCCAGCCATATTTCATACCTTTAGCCAGTGACCACATGTTATAATTTTCAGTGTCTGGTGTTTGAAAAACTATTGCATTATTAGTTGGTAAAAATTCTTTATGCGACACCCATTTAGCACCAAGCGAAGTAATTAGTAGTTTTTTAAATCCTGTGCTATCAATGTAAAAATCATATCTATACGCAGAATCTTTGCTACGTAATTCTACTATATTACCAGACTTGTCATGTGTTATATCAGTAATTTCGTCATCAATAATTTTAACACCTTTTTCTAATGCTTTTTTTGTTAAAAACTGATTTAATTTAAATGTGTTAAAGTGGTATTGTGCAACTGGGGATACATTATTTTTAACATACCAAGTATTAATTTTATTTTCCCAAAACGATTTACTTGATAAATTATCCGAATGTACATTTTCTTTTATAATATTACCGTAAATGTATGGATATTCATTTTGTAATTGAAGATTATAACCATCTTGTATACTGTGCATATATGTTGGAACTCCCCAGTCTTCAAACATAATTCCAATTTTAAAAGTTGCATCAGTTTCTTTAATAAGTTCTTCGTTAGATATTCCTACGTAATCTGCAAAAGTTTGCCAGTGTTCTGTTGATCCTTCACCTACACCTATAATTCCAATTTTGTCTGATTTTACAAGATCAACATCACTATACGGAAATCTAGTTTTTATAATCAAAGCAGAGACTAATCCTGCTGTGCCGCCACCGACTATACAAAAGTTCATTTCTTCCTCCAAATAGATTCGACATTGGGTTTTATTTGTAAATTACCAGCTACACTTATTCTATAATCATCTGAAGTGTAAAACGGATTAACACTATGATTTAATTTTGACGGGAAGAAAACTAAATGTCCTTCGAGATCTCGGTCTGCAGGAATACTGTAAAGACCTAAATTTCCTAAAATATCTGTATAATGAAATGTAAACTTTGATGTTCTATTTTCTCCGTTTACTATAGGGTATATTGCTTCTTCATCTTTATGATTAAAAGGCAAATTTAACCAAATAACAAAACTGTAAACACCAGCATGATGGTGCATAGGATTAAACTCGTGTTTTTTTTGGAAATTAACCCAATATCCGTCTAAAGTTAAATCAAAACCTATTTTACCGCTCATAACGCCACTTACAGTTGAAACATAGTTATATCTATTATTATACTGCTGGCCTATTTCTAAAAGGAACGGTTCTAGAAAAGGTTTGCTTTTTTCTAAAGTATACTCGTTATTAATATGTCCAACTAAATTATGTCGGTTATCAACTGCTTTTTCAAAGTCTTCTTGTACTTCTTGTACTTCTTTTTTAATTTCATTGAGTATTTCTGTCGGCACTTTACAAACAACAAATCCTAAGTTTGCTGGTTCATGAAAATTTATTTCAACTTCTTCTTCCATTTAGATTCCTCTTATACAAATTATATATCAGATCTTGATATTAAAGAACAATGATACTGATAATTATTAATATTAGGAGTACATATGCCAGAAATTAAAAAAATAACAGTAGTAGGAGGAGGAAGTGCAGGATGGATGACTGCTGCAACTCTTATTAAATTTTTTCCAGAAAAAGAAATTACGGTAATCGAAAGTTCTAATATACCAACTGTTGGCGTTGGCGAAAGCACACTAGGTGGCATACGTTACTGGATGTCTGCTCTTGATATTGATGAAGAAGATTTTATGAAACATACAAATGCTTCTTACAAGTTAAGTATTAAATTTACCGACTTTTATGAAAAAGATTATGGTTCATTTCATTACCCATTTGGAACTCCTTGCACCGATGACACACCTGCAGGTTTAACTGACTGGCAAGCTAAAAAAGCATTGTATCCGGAAACACCTGTCGAGGATTATTGTAAAACTTATTATCCTTCAATGCCATTTGTTGAAAACAATAAGTTTCCAACTGATTGGTCTGACTTAGAACCTTTTAGAAAAGATACTGATGTTGCTTATCACATGGACGCTGCACTATTCGGAAAATGGCTTAAAGAAAACTATTGTATACCTAAAGGTGTAAAACATATAGATGACGAAGTTGTTTCTATAGAAACAAGTAATCACGGCATTGATAACTTAACATTAAAAACACTAGGCAAACACAATGCTGACTTATATATCGACTGTACTGGATGGAAAAGTTTACTATTAGGAGAAGCATTAAGTGAGCCTTTTGAATCGTTTAATCATATTATTCCTAATAACAAAGCATGGGCAACCCAATTGCCTTATGTTGATAAAGAAAAAGAAATTGAGCCGTACACTAATTGTACAGCAATAAACAACGGTTGGGTTTGGAATATCCCTTTATGGAGTAGATTAGGAACAGGATATGTTTATAGCGATAAGCACATCTCTCAAGAAGATGCATTAGAAGAATTTAAACAACATCTTATGAGTGACAAAATGACTGTACCACGCACACCCGACGAAGTTGAAGCTCTTACATTTAGACCTATTAATATGCGTATTGGTATACATGAACGCACCTGGGTTAAAAACGTTGTAGCAATAGGTTTAAGTGCAGGATTTATCGAGCCGTTAGAATCAAACGGATTATTTACTGTACACGAATTTTTATTAATGTTAGTAAGCGTATTACAGCGAGGTTATGGCACACAGTGGGATCGTGATGTTTATAATACCGCAACTAGAAACCTTTATGAAAACTTTGCAGAATTTGTAGCACTACACTATGCGTTGTCTATAAGAGAAGATACCCCCTATTGGCAAGATGTTAAAAACAAAAGTTTCAGTCCTAATATGGTTAAACAAATACCAACAATTAACAAAGGATTTGCATATCTAGCAAACAAAAAAATGTTTGATTTTAAACACGATATAGAAGGTGGCACGCATTGTGTTGCTACTGGAATGAACTATTTTGTGTTTAATATTCTTAACGTATTACATGCAGAAAAAACTTATGGCATTAGTGTTAAAGATACTGTAGATACTTTTGTTAATCAGCGTCAAGAAAGAATTAATTTATGGGAGAAAAGAGCTAACAGTTCACCAATACTTTCTAACTATTTAAAAGAGAATATCTATAATGACACAACAGATTCCGACTGAGATTTACCCTTTATTTTCGCAGCCTGTGTTTGTCGTTAATAACGACAAAACTCCGCATCAAGATGCTATTGATTTTTTAAAGTCGTTAGACAGTCGTAAAAATTCAGGTGGCAATTTTTCAACCTGGGAAGATAACATACTTGAATTGCCAGAATTTTCTGAAATTAAAAGTCAAATTGTCACAGCGGTAACAGAGTTTACAAATCATATTATGGGGTGGACTACTACTGATTTTTATATTACACAATCGTGGGGTAATGTAAATCCAAAAGATACAACACATCACATACACTATCATTATAACAGTGTTGTTAGTGGAACATTTTATCTACAAACAGGAACAGAAGATCATATTGTATTTTATAACGATCCTAAGCCAATGTTAGACTTTGAAAAGACACATTTCAATATATACAATGCATCCAGTTATAAAGTGCCTGTAAGTACAAACACTATTGCAGTGTTTCCTTCTACTTTAATGCACAGCGTAGATCAAAATAAAGATGATTGGGAGCGAATTAGTATAGCATTTAATGTCTTTGTTAAAGGACCAATAGGATCAAGAGAAGCATTAACATATTTAGAGTTATAATTGATAATGATAAAATTTGATACAGCATTTAATATTAATGGCGGGGCAGGAAGGGTATTGTGTTCAATACCTGCACTAGAACAGTACGAACAAGAAAATCCAGACGATAATTTTATTGTAGTAGTTGATTACGGAACTGAACTTTTTATTTCTCATCCTACACTTCACAAAAGAGTGTACGACTGGCGACATAAAAATTTATTTACAGATATTATTGAAGATATGAATTATTTGCAGCCTGAACCATATCACGTAAGAGAGTATTATACACAACAATGTTCTATTTCTCAAGCGTTTGATATTGCTATTAATAAAAAAGGTATAAGAAATTTGCCTCCGGCAAATTTAATACTTACAAGAGACGAAGATCAAAGTGCAAAAGAAACAATAAAAAATATTAAATCTGATCGTAAAAATAAAAAAACAATTGTTTTTCAGCCTTTTGGAAGGGGTTCTGATTTAGAACCAGATAGAGTAAATCTCGACCCTTACGGAAAATCCTTCTCAATAAATGATGCTGTTAAGATTATCAACAAGTTACAAGAAAAATATACAGTAATTGTTATGGTCGAAAAACAGTTAGATTTTAATGAGTTAGGATGTAAAGACGTACCAGCACAAATACCAAATTTAAATCTACGTCAATGGGCAGGTATAATAAAACATGCCGACTATTTTTTAGGATGCGACAGCGTAGGTCAACACATAGCACACAGTATGAATAAAAAATCAACTGTTATACTAGGAAGTACATTTGCAATTAATGTTACTTACCCAGAATACAAAACATTTGATATAATTGATTTTGGCGAAGGTAAAAAAATGTATAGTCCATTAAGAATGTGTTATGACGAAGTTGCTGATATTAATAATGAACGATTAATGGACTTAGATAACGATAAGTTGTTGTTAATTGTAGATTCAGTTAGTAAAAATATCTGAGGTAATTTATGAAAACAGGTTGGATAGCAGCAATTGCTAGAGGACATAATTCGGGTGTATGCTTACTTAAAGACGGAAAAGTAATTTTTTCTATTGAAGAAGAACGCCTAAGTCGAATTAAGTACGACGGCGGTCCTTATGCATCTATGGTTAAAATTTTAGAATATACAGACAAAATTGATTATTTGTTTATAGCACACACTCAGTCGTTAAAGGACACAGCAGGACAAGTTGATTTTACTGGCGATGACGTTTATACTGGATTAGCAAGAAAATTAGGACTTATCGAACAAAGAGATGTTCCGTATGAGCATCCTCAAGTCATTGATTTAAGCCACATGCACCATAAATTACATTCTGCTTGTGCGTTTTATCGATCAGGATTTGATAAAGCAGTAAGTGTCATTGTAGACGGTGCTGGAACATTTATTCCTATGAATATTAATGGCGAAGACCATATGACATGGGAACTTGAAAGTATTATTAATTGTAATTATCCTGCAAAATTTACTACTCTTTATAAACACCAAGGAGGCAGAGGTCCTTACCTTAGTAAACATATACCTAACATGGCATCTGATGATTTTAACGAACAAGATAGTACACACGAATTATTTTTAGATGATAGTGCAGGCATAGTTAAAGCATACGAAGCAGTAACACAATATTGCGGATGGCAACCAATTGAAGCTGGAAAAACTATGGGGCTATTTCCATATGGTAAACCTAATGATAGAATTCCTCAAATTTACACAGACGGCAATGGTGGTAAATGGAGGACTTCTGATCGTAATGTAATTATTCCTACATACCCTAATGGTGCATTAGTTAACGAAGGAAGATATGAAGAACTGACAACAGACGAATCTGTAAATGACTTAACTTTATTACAAAATAGACGAGATTTAGCATATGCTGTACAAACTCAAAGTCAAGCAGAAGTACTAAGACTTATTCGAAAAGCTGTTGCTATGTCAGGATGTAAAAATGTAGTACTTAGCGGAGGATATGGACTAAACTGTGTTGCTAATTATTGGTATTTAGGACAATTAAAAGACGAAGGTATTAATTTTTATGTAGAACCAATATCTAACGATGCAGGTACAGCAATGGGTGCAGCATTACTAGGATATCATTCACTAACTGACGACAATAACGTTAGAGAGTATGCAGATAGTTTATATTTAGGACCACAATACACTTATACTAATGACGAAATTGTTCTAACAGCAAAAAAATATAATGCAGAAATTCAAACCGTTACTAAGAAAGATGTAGTTGAACTTATGACAGGTAAAGTAACTGGTAATAGAAATATTGTTACTATATTTCAAGGACGTTCAGAAAACGGGCCTAGAGCACTAGGTAACAGAAGTATTATGTATGATGCAACTGATCCGGATGGCAAAGACTTTGTAAACAAAGTAAAACGCCGTGAATATTTCCGTCCATTTGCAGGTAGTATCCTACATGAGTTTGCACACGAATGGTTTGACATGAGGGGTATGGATCAAAGCCCGCACATGATGTACGCTATGAACTGTCAGCCAGGTGTTGCTGAAAAGATTCCTAGTATTATTCATGTAGATGGTACATGTCGTATTCAAACAGTAAAGCGTGAACAAAATCCTCATTACTATGATATAATTAAAGAATTATATGAGCAAACCGGTGTACCTATTGTGTTTAATACTTCGTTTAATCTAGGGGGAGAACCGTTAGTTGAAACCTTAGACGATGCTATACGTACACTTGCTAATAGCGACATTGAGTATCTATATTTGCCAGAATATAACAAACTAATAACAGTTAGGAATATTAATGATTAAACATTTTGAAAACTTTGCACCTACATGGTTACATAATAGAGCAAAGAATCAATTGTTGTCTCCATTAATTGATTGGCATTATCCAGGTTTTGGTGGACATAATATTACACTAGACAAAGCATGTTTTGCTAAACAACCTTTTAATATTGCAACTAACTACGAAGATTGGTCAAATGTAGATTCTTTAATGTATATGTTAGACTGGTGGATTGATGATAACAAAGAATGGTTTCAGTTTGAAGGGTTAAATCGTTGTTTAATTAATTTTTATACCCCTGGGCAAAGTACAGGCTGGCATACAGATCACGAGTCTAGTAATTTTTTTAGTTTATTATACTATGTAAATGAAAGCGACGGTGGCACAATGTTTGAAGATAAAAAAATAATGCATAAAGAAAACAGTGCAATATTATTCAATTCCACTACTCCACATTCTCCTATATTATCTAAAGCGCCAAGGCGCATTAATGTAAATTGGATTATGGGAGGAAAATTGTTATGATAGAAAGATAACTGCCATTAAAATTTAAAAGGAAAGATTAAAAAAACCCGCTTAACGCGGGTTTTTATTATTCAGGATCTGGTGCTGGGGCTTGTTCCCACTTACCACCAATACCGGAACCATCTAATGGACCCGGCGGTGTTGGCCAATCAATTTCTTCTGGGCTTGACATGTTTGCTAGATCATTATCATCTGTTATAGATCTTAAAGCAGCTCTATAAGTAGCCCATGCTGCTTTATCTTCATCAGATAACGGACTGTCGTTCATTTGAGTCCAATCTGTTTTAAATAAACGTTGTTCTCTTGGGCCAAGAATCCAACGGCGAACTTTTTCAGCAACATCAATAGTTTCTACAATCCACTCTCTTTCATATGTACCGTCATCATTTTTAATAATGTTGTCAGTACCTTCCCAGTTTTTATCTGTACCTGTTCCAATAACGTCTGGATCTGGACCATGTGGATGCAGTACTTCAGCATATCCATTTTCTGTTAAAAGTTCAGAAGTGATCTCTTTTGTACCTAAAATATATTCTAGATTTTCAGGAAGTATCATTCCGCTTATTGGATCACCGTTTTCGTCAATTTTTACATACATGTTATAATCTTCCTATATTATTGATCAGCTGTACCTGTTGATGGCCATTCTCGGTTTGGACCCCAAATAATACGGACAGCACCTTTACCACCCCAGCCGCCGCCGTGCGATGTGCCGCCACCGCCGCCACCGCCGCCAAAGCAGCCGCCGCAGCTATATCCGTTTCCTCGCCCGTTTGACCACGGTTCGCCTGGCCTACCACAAGTCCCACCAGAACCGCCTTGGCCGCCTGATCCAGTTTGGTGTGAGTATCCTGGGTTACCACATGCTCCGTTAGCTCCTTGACCATAAATGCCGGTGCCGCCACCGCCACCTGTTCCATAAGTCGAACTATGGTGACTTGTAGCACTGCCGCCACCACCATAACAGCCTGTATAACCTGAATTGTTTGTATTTCCTCGGTTGGGGCCGTAGCCAGCGCCGCCGCCTCCGCCTCCAGCGGTGTTTGGATATGCGACTGTGCCGCAGCCGCCGCCTGCATTACCATTAATACTTGCAGTAACAACACAACACCCCGGACAACAACCACATCTGCCGCCACCGCCTATTACACCTGGAAAACAACTATAACCTCCGCCGTTGGCGTTCCAACAGCCACCGCGGCCTACTTTAATTGTATAGCTTTGACCTGGTGTTACAGGAATTCCGTTAGCCCATGCTAATCCTCCTCCGGCTCCGCCGCAAGCTGCCCAGTCATAACGACCGCCGGATCCTGCGCCAATTGCAGCTACGCCTACAGATGTTACACCTGAAGGTGCTGTCCATGTATAAGTATCTTCGCCACCGTTTGTACTACTATTTGATCCAGTATACAATTGTTGACCAATTGGAGGTGTAATTGTTAACTGGTAAGTAAATGTTCTATCAACACTAAATGTATTAGCTGTTGCTCTAATAGTAAAGTTATAGTTATATGTTTGATCTGGAGTATCGCTTGAATTACCTGTAATTGCACCAGTATTGGCATTTAAGGTTGTACCTCCTGGCAAGCTACCAGATACTAAACTATATGTAATTGCTCCTGATCCAACTGTAGCTGTTACTTGTAAACTAATACTGGTCCCGGAAGATATTGTTGCAGATCCTAAATTTGTTGCTGTACTCCAGGTTGGGACAGAGTTTGTTAATGAAACTCCTAGTACAAAGTTAATCTTTTTAATTCCGCTGCCATCGTCTACTTGGATTGGTATAGTATAAGATGATTCTGTAGCAGTCGACAACGAACCGCTTAAAACACCTGCAGAAGTTAATGATAAGCCAATTGGAAGAGTTTCTAGTGCTGTAAAGGTTAATGGAGCACTGGATGCAGAAGTTGCATAACCTTCAGCAACAAGGTCAATATTAATTGAAGAGTTTTTATTATATGTTCCTAAATCGTTATTAGTAGCAATATTTGTTGAACCCCAATATAATCCACCGGTATAACCATCTGATGTTAAAACAGTTCCATCTGATCCAGTTTTATCTGGCAGATTTTCCCAAACTGCATAATAATTAGTTCCGTCTGACTGAACTCCGAGTGTAAACCCGTCTTCAATAACAACCGTATTTGTATCGTTTCCACTAGGACCTTTAAAAAATCCTGATGGTGTTTGCACTGTAACATCACCGCCGGTGTTATTCCAATAGTATGAATTAACTGCAACAAACGAAGCTGGATTTGGTAATATAACTGTGTACGGTGCTGCGCCTGTAAGTTGCACAACCTGTCCACTTTGTAAGTATGTTTCAGTTGTAGCGCCGGTTATTTTTCTAGGTGTGCCGGAACCTGCTCCTGAACTGTTGTTTAACCTTCTTCCCATTTGTGTACTCTCCTAATACTTAATGTTATTTATCTACTTAAACTGAACTAGTTTCAATGCCCATTGCAACTGCAGAGCATGAAGTTGCACTAGATCTAACTACTAAAAGTTTTCCAGCTTGCATTACTATGCCGGTTCTTTCTAATACGTTTTTAGGAAGTATTGTAGCTTCAAATTCAATAAATTCATCGTTAGTAGGTGTTGCTGCGTCACACACTGCAACTCTAACTGTTATAGGGTCAGTACCTCTGTTAACCATGTTAACAGCGGCTACTGTAAATGTATCGACAGGGCAAGTATATAATGTTGTATCTGCGCCTGCACTAAGGTCTGATGTACCTAAAATTCCTGTTGCCATTTTAAATTCTCTCCATTATTTTAAGAAATAGTTCCATGCTTGCGGATATCCATTAATACCCACATTAAAGTTCATCGGTGCAGTAACATCTATTGTAACCCCTGTTGGAGTTGTGATTTCTGTTCCTATTAACTTTACTTGGCCTGCTGTAATACTATTTACATTTAGTGTTGCAGCACCGCCACCAATTTGAGATGTGATATACGTTTTTATCGCTTTCTGCGTTGGAACAACGTTGTCACTATCTGCAGCAAACGTACCGTCTGCTGAGAATTCAGTAATTAAAGCACTTGTGCCTCCTAACTGTACTGAACCTAATTGTAACTCTTGTAGACCGCTGATGTTAAATGCATCAGCATCTAGTGTTGCAATACCTGTTGATTGCTCAACACTAAACAAATCACCAACTCTAAAGTTACCATCTTGGTCTGTTGATGTATAGAATACTCTACCACCACCAGATTCAACAGTTTCTTTAGTTGGATCAGGATCTATTAGAGGTATCCCTGGATAATTTGTATTAGTGAAGTTTCCAGTACCAATGTCTAAGAAGTCGTGTCCTGTTAGACGTACTTGCGAATAACGGAATCTAATATCAAAACTATCACCATGATCCGGTGCATCTGCAATTGTTATGTTTGGACTTACTTGTAGTAGCGCACTATAAGGTCCTGATCCTCTTAGAGTTCTTACAGTTACTAATTTGAAATAAACTCCTGGAATGCTTGCAAATTCTACGTTAGAACCTGGTAGCGGAACATCATCAAGATTTTCAACTTGTATATAAGCGCCAGGTTGATATCTATCAGCATAACCGTCTCCTGTAATACTTACAGCTACAACACTATATGTACTTCCTCTATTAGTCCAAGTAGGCTGTGCTAATACACCGTCACCAATACGTACAGTATGCGGAACATCTATAGTATTACTAGGATCTACTACAGTCATAGTAGGAGGTGTTACATAACCTGATCCTGGATCTGTAATTCTAATTTCAACTATACTTCCGTCTTCAACTCTTGCTCTTGCTTTTGCAAGATTTGCATAGCCGCCCGATGGTGAAGCAGCGAACACAATTCTTGGTTCAATTGAATATGCAGTACTATCATCTAATGTTGACGATATTGCTGCGTTAGTTAAATGATCCCATCCTTGTGAATCGTCGCTCATTTTACGTACAGTTGCAACTTTAGTACCAGAATTGTATGTATCAATATAACCGTATTGTCCAACTCCTAAGCCACTAGTAATATAAATTGCCATTCCTATAAATGCTGCACTTGTATTAGTGTCAGTATTCGAAATTGTAATCGATGTGCTATTACCTGTTTGTGCATAGTTACTTGCAGCTACATATCCAGCACCTCCAAAGTCTCCTTCGCCATCTGCGTCAACATCAGTATTTAAAAGTCTGACTTCGTAAACACCGCCGTTAACTATATTAGCATTATCAACTTCTGCATTAATTCCGTCTCCGGTGACATCAAATACTGTAGCATCGCCTACAACTTGTACATCAAATGTTAAGTTAGCTGCTCCGCCACCGCCAAGATCTGAATCTTGAATTGTAATAGTATCTCCTGGCGAATGTCCTGTACCTCCCTTAACAATTGTAAGGGTGTTTACAAGCCCGCCTGCTTCGATAGTAATATCAAATTCTTGTAGTGTGCCACCACCTGATGAAGTACCTACTACTCCGTTATAGCTTCCAACTGTACGCAATGCATCAGCTGCACCAATATTAGTTACAGTCTTAATTGCCGAAGTTGATGTTGTATAGTTAACGCCAGCATTTAAATACTCTAGTTGAAGTATTTGATCACCGTCTGTAAATACATTTTGTACAATTGCATCAGTTGAGAAGTTATCAACAACACCTGTAATTGGAGTTTCGGTTACATCTACACCTTCAGCTACAGTTCCGTGTTCACCATAAGATGAGTTACCGTTTGTAGCACGAATTTTACCACCTTCTTCTGCTAGATAACCAATATGTCCGTAATACGAGAACACTGATACAAGTTCTGTTCTTGCTAGATTAGTACACCATACACCAATACCGTCACTTAGGACTTGTGTAAAGTCGTTAGCAACAATAGAGTCGTTGCCTCCGGCGTGTAAGTCTCCGTCAATTTTACAACCTACACATCCTGTACCAAATGTTGTTACGTTTTGTACGTACGGAGATTTATTTGTAATCCATGCACGATTGTCATTTGGTCCCCAGCCAGGATCAAGTGATACATAAGCGCCTGCTGTTGGACGTTTGGTTCCGTAACTATTAGCTGCTCCTAATGTACCATTTAAACTAGTAACAGTACAGTTACGCAAGCCTGTTCCGTTTCTCATATAGAACATATCTTCTAGTTCTGAGCCATTGACTGCATTTACATAATATCTTGCTGCTAATTTTGCTTTATAATTACCTGTATAAATTAAATCGTATTGTAATGCATCGATATATCTGTTAACGTCTCTTTCACATGCTGCACTATCGTAATTAGTATTTCCTGGTTGGTTATCTGCAATATATGCTGTAATTTCTGCAACTAAAAATACTCTGTTTGCTTCAATTGCTTCAATTGCTTGTGTATAACCTGTGTCGGTATTTGGCGTATTTGTTCCTGCTAGTGTAGGCGCTGCGCCGTTTGCATTAATATCAAAATCAATTTGGTCATATATATCTTGTATGATGCCGGCTGCGGCTGTTCCAGCGGCTGCACTACCTGCAGGAGTACTAGTTACTTGTACTTCTGTATTACTTACAGATTTTGTAATTCCAATATTTTGTGTAACATCGCTAATAATTGCTTGTAGTCTTGAAATAGCATCTAAGCTAAATGGAACATCTGTTCCTGCAACAAAACTTCCGCCTGCATTAATTCTAGTTGAACGCAATTCGTCGCCAACTACTGCTGTATTTTTTGGAACAATAATTGGAAGTACTTCGTCAAACGAACCAGTTTTAACAAATATTGTACTGTTAACTTGTATTTCTGCAGGAATGCCGGCTGAACTTGCTGCATCTAATGCATTAGTAATAATAGGCACCAATAACTCTATTTGTGCTTGTGCATCTGATTCTTCTATGTAATCTGTATCTTTATATTGAGCAACTGGGGACGGCACACTATTAGTTGTTTGATAGTTAACTGCTGGATCAAAGTTACTTAATACAGCATCCATTACTTCAATCGAATATGTGATTGCTGCTGAAGTTTCACCGTCTTCATCGGCTATTGCTGCAATAAGTGCCCCAGCATTGTCAAAATAAGTTAGAGCTGCTGCTCTTGTTTTTTCATTTCCACCGTGTGTTAAATCCCATATTAATGCATCTACAATTTGCCCAACATCTCTATAACATGTAGCTTTGTTGTATGTAAATGCTCCTGTAAATGGTGCTAAACTGTTAGCAATTTGATAATCAACCCATTCTGTAACCTCTGCTTGAATAAATGTTTTATTCATTTTTAAAAGATATGCTGCATTTGGTCTTAAAGCACCTTTATCAACCTGCTCTGCTGCATATCTTACAGTTTTAAATGGCTGGTCAATAGTTGTACCATATGTAGGTGACGGACTGTCAACACCTTGGTTTGTGTCAACATAGTAGATATGATTTATGCTTCCTAAGTATGTCCACTCCGGAGCATTAGCATCGGAGTTGACTTTTAATACTTGTCCAGGAGTTCCTACAGGTAACCTAGTAGGACCTGCTCCACCATAGAAAACAATATCACCTTCGGTAGTCAATACAGAAACTTCAGGACCGCCCGACATAATATTCCAGTATAGTCCGTTTGTATCTTGATCTGGTCTATTTTGTGCAGCTATTTCGTCCGATGTATGTCCGTCAATACAAACATATGAGTTAACACCATAACTTACTACATCTCCTAATTGATATATAGTTGAGTCGGCCCAAGCCCCTTTCCAAAAGAAACCACTGTTTAACCTTTCCCAGTAAAGTGTATTTGGTGGTTGTTGTCCAAAATGTTCTTGTATACATACATATGTATAACCGTTAAGTCTAACAACATCACCAACTTCGTAGTTTTGAGCAGAGCTGTCATCTCCCCAATCGCCTAAAAATTTAAATCCTGTATTAAATAAGTCCCATTCTACTGGACTTACATTTGGCTTCATTGCTTTATGGTTTGTTTTAGCAACATAGGTGTAACCGCCATAGCTTACTAAATCGCCTGGTTGATAAACTACATCAATATCCCACGAATCTTCAAATTCTAAACCAGGAACAAATATAGCAAATTTACTATCATCAAAAGAATTATAACCGCCACTAGTATGATAATCAGTACATATCCATAGTCCGCCGCCATTTTTTACAACATCATTTACTTTATATCTTGTATCTCTTGCCCAGTCACCTTTGTATTCTATGCCTTTGTGTAAATATTCCCAAGCTGATTGGTTAGCTTCTAAACCTTCTGTTTCAGACACTGCAGAAGTGTGACCTGTGATACAAACATAAAGTTGTCCGCCGTAGCGAGTAACATCGTTTGGCTTATATCTTGTAGATATAGTCCAACTATCTTTCCAATCAAAGCTAGATGAAAATACTTCCCATTTTGCTAAATCTATTTCTAATCCGTCAGTTAAATTATTAGCACTTGTATGTCCTTCTAAACACAAATATACTACTGCACCATACTTAACAAGATCATTTACTTTATATCTTGTAGATACAGTCCAATTTGACTTATAGTCAAATCCTTCTGCAAACAAATCCCATTTCTCTTGGTCATTTTCTAAACCTGATGTTAAACTAGATGCTGATGTATGTTCTAAATTACAAATATAAAGATATCCGCCATACTTAACAATATCGTCTACATAGTACAGTGTATCAATAGCCCAATCGCCTCTCCACTCTTGACCGTCTGACATTTTTTGCCAATTATCAGAACTTTGAGCAAATTGAGCTTGGCTTGTATGTCCTGCTATACAAATGTATGTTGTGCCGCCAGCGCGAACAATATCATCTTTATAGTAAATTGTATTGGTGAGCCAATTGCCCTTCCATACAAATCTAATTCTACCTAATTTAAATTCAGCCATTTGGCACTCCCTTTAGTGTATTTATCACCCGTTAAATATTTCCATGTAATGTAAACATTGCATTGGCTAACATAGATCCTGCAACCCCTGTTCTAAAGTTTACAGTTCGATTTACATTAATTGTGCTGCCGCCGCCGGTGCCAATAGTACTGCCTGTAACAACAATTTCACCTGCTATTAATGTATTTGTAGACACATTAGATGTTCCGCCGCCAAGTCTACTTTCAATATATGTTTTAATTGCTCTCTGTGTAGGAACAATATTATTACTGTTAGCAATAAATGATCCATCTTTAGAAAATTCTCTAATAACAACTTCTGATCCGCCAACAACAATTCCGCCTAATCTTAATTCAGTTAATCCTTCTAATTCAAAATAACTTGCATTGATACTAACAACACCAGTTCTTTGTTGTACTTCAAACAGCTCACCAACTCTAAAGTTACCATCTTGGTCTGTTGATGTATAGAATACTCTACCGCCACCAAACTGTACAACTTCATTGTAAGGTTTTGGTTCGTTAACACCTTCATATCCAAACACATACAATCCTGGATAATTAGTATCTGAACTGTTACCAGTACCAATATCTAAGAAGTCATGACCTGTTAGACGTACTTGTGAATAGCGTTGACGTATAATAATATCAGTACCGTGTACTGGAGATTCATCTCTATCAAGACTTGGTGTTATAGTAAATGTTGTTTCATAGTTTCCTGCAGAACCTGTAGGAGTACCAATCTGAACAATACTATAAGTAACTTCGTCAATTCCGTCAATGATTAAGTTGTCTCCAGGTCCTGGGATTCTATCTAGTCCAGATACCTTTAGTTTATCGCTAATTTGGAAAATATCAGCAAACCCGTCACCTGTAATAGCAATAGTTGCTGTTGCATATTCACTTCCTCTATTTGTATAAATAGGTTGTGGTAATACTCCATTGTTAATTCTTGGTTCAAAAGTAACATCAATAGTATTGTTAGGGTCAACTAACACTATGCCCATTTCATCTGATGCATATCCACTACCTGGGTTATAAATATGGAATTCTTTAATTCTACTAGAATCAACAACTGAACGTATTGTAGGTCTTGAACCTGATTCTAGTACATCAACATTTGATTGTCCTGTTTGGGCTGCAAGGAAAACAGGACCTTTGTTTGACTCGCCTGCTGCTAATACTGCATATGCTCCTGTTCTACTCATTGCTTTTATACTACTATCTTCAAATTCTGTTGTCCAAACATATCCGTCTTGCGAAGTAGAAACTAGATTAGTAGTAGAATTCATTGCTACAAATAATCCTTGACTATATGCTAATTTGTTCCATGTTCCGTTTGTGTTAATATCAACTGAGCTGTTATACCATGTTGTACCGTCAAAACTGTATATTCTTAAATCTGAACCAGTTTGTTGTGCAACAAATCTTCCATTTCCGTATTCAATTTGATTCCAGTTACCATTTGGAACTGTAATATTACTCCAGGATGTTCCGTCTGTTGATGTTGCAAAAGTTACACCATATTTTACTGCAATAAATAATCCTCTTCCGTTAGTAACATCTAAAAATCCTGAACTTGGAAGATTTCCACCTTGTGTCCAAGTATTGCCACTGTCATCGGAATATGCTGTATAGTTTGTACCTCCTGTGCCATTTGATACTAGTACTACTCTGCTAGATGTTTTATCGTATGCACCAGAAACCCATTGACTTGACGCAAATAAAAGTTCATTAACCCATGTATTACCATCTGATGTTCTTGCAATAGAATTAGTTGTACTAGTAGTTTGTAAAAACAATGCTGTTCCTCCAGCACTAATTCCTTTAGTCCAAGTTCCAGCTGGGATAGTTCTATTACTCCATGTTACACCATCATCTGTTGATAATGATCCTTGAGTTCCTCCAGATTGTGCAGCAACCCAAGAATTTCCGCCAAGCCATGCAAATGCTCCAAACGAATTATTAGTGTCTCTATTAGTAACTACAAACGGCGCTTCATCAATTGAAACTCTAGGCTCAATTGAATATCGTGTTGTAGCATTAAGTTGTGATGCAATAGGATAACCTGGATATAAATGTTCCCATCCATTTTTTAAATCACTTTCTCTAGATACAATAAGTTTTTTGCTTAATGAATTATATCCAGTAATTATTCCATATTGTCCTACTCCTGCACCTTGTGTAATTACAATCCTCATTCCTTCAAGTGTTGCAATAGTATTAACATCGGCATTTGATAATGTAATACTAAATTCGTCACCACCTTGTGCATAGTTAACAACCTGTCCATAATTAATACCGCCAGCAGTACTAGAATCACCAGGATCTGTTATTCTTAATTCAGAAATAGCACCTTTTCTATATTCTTCAAAAGTTGCAGTAGCATTTGCTCCCGGTCCACTTATTGTTGCTGATGCTGACGTATATTCTTGTCCAGAATGTGTAAATCCTGCTACAAGAACTTTATCTGTATTTGTTAAAACACTAGCAACTGTTGCTTCGTTTGATCTGTTGTCTACTGTAGCAGTAATAGGAACTTCTGTAGCGTCAAATCCTTCAGCAACTGAACCATATGTTCCATAGGAGTTGTTACCATTTGTACCACGAAGTTTTCCGCCATCTGACGAAAGATATCCTATATGGCAGTAGTATGTGAATACTGAAACAAGTTCTGATAAACCATTATTAGAAGCCCAATAACCAATACCGTCTGATATAATTTGTGTAAAGTCGTTAGCAACAATAGATTTGTTTCCACCATTATGCAAGGAGCCATCAATTCTCATTCCTACACAAGCATTTCCAAATGTTGTTACGTTTTGTACATAAGGTGATTTATTTGTAATCCAAACTGATGTATCATCTGGACCAGTACCTGGATCTAAACTAGCAAATGCTCCAGCAGTAACACGTCTTGTTAAGTATTGATTTGGAGCTGTTAATTCTCCAGATAAACCTTGTAGCGTCATATTCCTTAAACCTGATGCATTTCTTAAATAAAACATATTACTAGTTTCACTACCAATCATAGGCTGAACTATTGTACTTCTTAATTCGTCTCCAACAACTGCAACACTTGCAGGAATAGAGATTGGTAACTCTTCTTCGTAAATTCCTGTTTTTACAAAGATTGTTGCAGGTGCTCTATTTGCTTCATCAGCTAAAATATAATCACATGCGTATTTTATTGATTTAAATGAAGATGTCTGCGTCAAGCCTCTTTCTGGTGAATCAACACCGTCAGTTGATACAAAATAAACTTTCTGGGTAAAATCTTGTTTTGCCCAATCAATTGCACTAGAAGGTGTAACTTTTAATACGTCTCCTGCAATGCCAATATTTAAATTTGCTTCGTCGGTTCCGTCGTGTACTCTAAGGTCTCCTCGTTGTTCTAAAACGTTTCCAGAATTACCTTGGATTAAAATTTCCCAATATGAGCCAGCGCCTGCGACATCTACTTCAGGATCTTGTCCGGTGTGCTGTGCTATTGATCTATATGCTGTTCCTTTAAATAATACAATATCTCTCAAATAATACAGTGTTGTAGAATTCCAATCTCCGACATTTTGATCACCTTGAATAAGTATTTGCCATCCTGCTGATGTATTTGGATATTCTCCCGCTGCATGATCAGTTCTTGCAACATATAAATTACCATTATTTCTTACAACATCACCAGTTTTATATGTAGCAGTAGTTGTCCATTCGCCTTGAATTTTATAAGAAGTTAAAACTACTTCCCAATCACCTGTGTTTTGTGCCAAGCCGTTTGCTGACGGAATACTATTAATGTTATTAGTAAGAGATACATAAATGTAGCCGCCGTATTCAACAATATCACCTACACTATAATGAATATTATTAATCCAAACATTTTCAAAACCTAAACCAGGTATCCATAAGTTCCAGTTTGAATCGTCGGTGGATAACGAGGTAGTACTAGTATGTGTTACATTACATTTCCATAATGAGTTTCCGTATTTTACAATATCATTAATATAATAAATTGTTTCCGCTTGCCAATCAGAACGGTATTCTAAATCTTTTAAAACAATTTCCCAATTTGAAGAATTGTCTTCAAGTAGTAAATTGCTAGTATGTTCTTGTGTGCAGCGATAAACATTACCGCTATATTTTACAATGTCGTTAACAATGTATCTAGTATCTTCTGCATGATCAGATTTCCAATAATCCGAAATTGTAACAATTTTCCATTTAGCTTGATCAACTTCTAGACCTATTATTGTATCTGCCGATGATTGGTGCTTTTCTATACACTCGTAGACGTTTCCATTGTATCTAACAATATCTCCTAAATCATAATATTGTAGGGGAGCCCATGTGCTTAACCAGTTACTAGTAGTTGCATAAATATTCCACTCGTCGATATTTGCAGGAAGCCCTAATTGACTAGCTGGATTTGAAGTGTGTGGCAATGTACACTTATAAACATAGCCGTCATATTTTACTAAATCAAAAGTATCATAGTATGTATTAGGTGCCCAGTCGCCCTTCCAAACTACACCATGTGTCTGCATTTCCCATTTTGGTTGAGCTGCTTGTAAGTCAGAATAGAAACCTGAATCTACAACAGCAGCATCATATTCAACATTAGATGTGTGTCCAGCTATACAAACATAAGTTGATCCACCATAGTAAACTATGTCATCTCTAATGTAAACCTTTTCGCCTTCCCAAGGTCCTAACCATCTAAACTTTAATCGTTCAATTTTAAAAGTATCTGCCATTTTTTTATCCTAATCCGTTAGACGAGTCGCCTTCATCATAAACGTGCTTTTGATTTACACTAAGAACTAATTCGCCGTCATCATTAACATAATAGTAAATGTTTTTATTGTCCCAGCGATATTGTTCATAATTTAAGTTATCATAAACTTTTTCATGGTAAACATCTCTCCCTTCAAAAAAGTTTTGTCCTTCTTGAAATCCTGGAAAGTTTTGATCTGGGTCGCCTGCTTTGTTAATCGTAATACTATCTTCTTTTTTAAGTTGATCAGCTTTTCCTAAAAAAAGTTCACCTTCATTGGTTCTGCGTAATCCGTACCAATAACGATGAGACGTTGCTCCAATTATTGAATCCGGTGTTTCTCCTATATAATAATTACTCATAACATATTCCTTATACAATATCTACATAACTAAACACTGCGTCTAAACTATCATTAGCATCTGCTTGAATTAGTAATCCACATGAAGGAGCAACAATTAATTTTTCTCCTCCGTTGACTGCTTTTAATGTTCCGTTTGGCGGTATCATAGCATCTTTAATGTAATGTGCTGTAACACTTGTATCGTCTTGTATTAACAAGTTTACATATACTGGTTCTTCTGTTAAATTTGTCAATGATGCACCAATTACAGTTGATTGCGTTGCTGCATTATTTTCTATTACTAAAATAGGAACTGTTCCTACATCTTTAATAGCTTTATTTCTAAATAACGTTGCCATATCTTTATCCTAATACTAACACATATTCTAATGCAAGTTCTTCAGCTCTAGCTACTGAGATACCTGCTGCTTGACCTGCTACTGATCCCCACGTTGTACCATCAAACACTTCTAAGAAACTTTGCTGTGTATTCCATCTTATCATTCCGGTTTCTCTATATCCAAAACCAGGTCTTTCTGCGTCAACGCCGGAAGGAACAACAAACCCGTCTGTTCCAGTTATTTTAACATAGCCGTTTCCGGTATTACCAAGAAGTGTTATACCGTCTATAGTTCTATTTATTATAGTATTGTCTTTAAACGCCAATTCATCTATTACTACACTACCTGTTCCATCAGCATCTAATATTAAATCAGTATTAGCTGTTGTAGTTTCGATTGTGTTTCCGTCTATTGCAATATCATCAACTTCTATTCTATCAGATCTTAATCTTGTTGAATCAATATCAGCTACTAACGAATTAGCTGAATAAAATCTGATAGTATCATCGTTTGCACCAGGTGTCAACTCTGCTGTAATATATGTGTCTAAATCTAGATCATAAACGCCGTTTAGTGCAATCCAATTACCATCATAACCTTCAAACAAGTTTGTATCTGTGTTATAACGAATCATTCCTGTTACAGGAGTTCCAGGACGCTCTAATGTTGTACCTTTTGGCAGATTTAGTGCGCCTGTTGAATCAACATTTACAGTTCCGCTTGCTGCTACTAAATTAATTTCTCCACTTAAACTTTCAATAGTATTACCACTAATTCTTAAGTTACCAGTATCAATTCTTTCACCTGTAATAACCGTGGTACTTGAATTTGTTGTAATAGATACACCATTTGTAGTTGCAATGTTAACATCACTTGAACTAAAAGTTACAGATCCTGTTTGCTGATCAACATGAAATAAATCTCCAACTCTAAAGTCACCTTGTTGATCAACTGTATTATATCTAACTTTTGCTTCGTTAAGTTCAACTACTTCGTTTGCTTGAACAACAGTATTTGGATTATTTGTTGTTTCTTTACCGTTACCAATATATGCCATATTATGTCCAATAGCATACATAATAACACCAGGACCGTCGCCATATAATCCGTAATTTCCGTAAACACTTGCTGATCCAAGTAATCTAACTTCAGCACCAAAATCTTTTAAATCGTAATTTACTATTTCTGTTGCGCTTGCTGCGCCTGCTGTTATACTTTGAGGAGTTGTGTCAAAACCAATAAGACTATCAAATGATCCGTTTATTGCAATAATATCTCCGTCAACACTATCAATAGTTGCAGTATATACAGTTGAATTATCAGTTGATGTAAATGTTATTGTTTGTCCTGCACTAAATGTTCCTGATATTCCTGCAAGTTTAACATATGTTTTTCCTGCATTTTTTAATCCTGCAGAACCATCAAATGCATAAATGGATCTATCTGCAAAATATGTAAAACTATTAAGCCATTCTATTCTAACACCATTAGTAAGTGTAATAGCATCAACACCCGGTGTAATAAATGTTACTGCATGAAATAATACACCTGCTTCTCTTGAATCTACATGAGCAAGACTTCCGTCTAAGTATGCACCTTTACCTGCATCAGCAGTATTAAACCCTCTAGGATCAGTTCCACTAGTTACTGAGCCTTGAGTAATAACACTAACATTTCTAATATATGGTGATCTAGTTGTTACTTTAAAATTATTTGCTAGTTTAAATGCATAACCTGTATCATTAATAGCATTATAAAAATAATTTTTAATAGTTATATCCTCAATAGTAACTTCGCCATTTAATAAAAATGCATCGTTAGTTTGTGTTCCTATTGTAGGAGAAATGTTAACACTTCTCAAACTGTGTCCGCGAATAGTTACTCCTGCCGGAACTGTTATCGGAAATATTTCGGCGAAATTACCTGGATATATGTGTACAGTATCACCAGCTTGCGCATTTTCTACTGCATACTTAATTGAACCATACGGATCATTTGGATGATCACCTGAATATGTATCGTCGCCATTTTCAGCAACATACCAAATGTTACCTTGACGTAGTGCCAAATCAATGCCGTCGACAGAAACATTAGTAGTATTGATACTTCCTGCATAAAGGGTGTTAGTCCATGTATCATTCCATTGCTTGCCGTTGTTAACATTTGGATCACTACCTAAAGAATAAGTGTTTGATAAATCTGGAATTATGTCAGAAGTAATTTCTGCATTAAATGTAACATTGTCTGTATCTGCATCACCAATTGTAATGTTACCATTTGCTGTAATACTTCCTGTAGCAACAATATTTCCATTAACTTGGGTGTTAGCAAATATTTCTACTTGGCCCGATCCTGACGGCGATAATTCTAAATTTTCATCAGATACGTTAGTACTAATAACATTATTTTCAATATCGATACTATCAACGTTTAATTTGTTTTGGTAAACAACTGTGTCATTTGTACCTAATTGTAGTATTGGATTACTTGTTTCAATGGTGTTACCAGAAATTGTAATATCTGCAATATTTGCAATATTACCTACAATTAATCCTGTACTTCTAGTAGTTCCATTAACATCTAAATCGTATTGAGGTGTGCTAGTGTTTATACCGACACGTGGGTTTGTGTCGTCAGGCTTGCTAACTTTTAGATACAATAGGTCATTCTCAAAAGCCAGATCTACCCCATTTCGAAGCAGATTGGATTTTAAGAGCGGACCACTAATTCGACCAAGTGCCATCTCTTCTCCTCAACACGGGGATCCCGTCCCTCTAGCCTAAATTTTCAGCTCTCGCTCTTTGCTGGCTAACCACAGTTTGACCCTGCAGATATTGGTCTTATGCTGCATTAATAGTATTTATCGTTTTATGGAATTATCCTAATACAAGGACATATAAATTGAGGAATTCTTGCATATCAGCTTCAGTTGCACCTTCGCTATCTTCGATAACATTAACCCATGCAGTTCCGCTCCATATTTCTAATGAATCAACATCGCTGTTAAAACGTACTGTACCAACTTCTGGATTTTGGTGTCTGTTAGATGAATCTCCTGCAGGAATAACTAATCCTCCAGTAGTATTAAATTTTAAATATCCTTGACCAGTGTGAGAAAAATTTAATTGCCCAGTTGACACGTCAATTGAGCTTGCTGATATAATAATGTTATCTATAGTTACATTTTCATTAACACTATTTGGAATTAATAGATCTGTGTTTGCAGTTGATGATTTTATTATATTATTATTAATATTAACATCATCAATTTGTACACTGTTAAATTGAAGTGTTCCTGGAACAAGCCTACCCATTTCGGTAGCTCCAGCAGTAAAAATTAAGTTGTCATCTAAACTTTGATCAGCTGTTATACTAGTTAATCGATCTTGGCTGAAAATTCCATTAAAGGTTACATTTGACTCACCGTAACCTTCGTATATATTAAAGTCGGTATTCCATCTAATATCACCATCTGTTTCTTTACGTTCGCCAGTGTCGCCTTTAGGTATTATAAATTTATCATTTGTTGATATTAAAAACTCTGTTGAATCAGGATGCCAAATTAAATCTCCATCTACTGTAGATATTGTATTTCCACTAAAGCGAATATTTCCTGTACTAATTCTCTCACCGTCGATGTATGTTATATTTCCATTAGTATTAATATATATTGCACTGACGTCTTGTAAACTTACTTCACCAATATTCAAACTAGTTGTTCCATCTTCAAAATTAACAAAGAATGCATCACCTACACGAAATGCCCCTGCATGATCTGTTGTTACATAATATATTTTTCCGTTGTTTAATTCTACTGTTTCTTGATCTTGTAGTGCTAAACTTGGGTCGTTTCTTGTATCAACACCTGAACCAATGTATGCAAAGTTATGTTGTATTAGATACATTAATGTGTCTGCACCATTTGCTACTGCACCGTAATTACCATATATGTTTGCACTATTAATACTTCTTAATTCTGAACCATATCGAACACCGTTATCTCCTAAACTAGAAGTACCTTGTTCTGCCTTTAGTCCTACTGTTGCGTAATATGTAAAACAGTTTAACCATTCAACTCTAACACCGTTTGTCATTATGATACAATCGACACCTGGTGTAATAAAGGTACAGCTATGAAATAACATACTACCTTCTAGTGTAGCACTATCTAATACGCTGCCGTCAATATATGCGCCACCACCCGGAACTGTGCCGGTGGTTCCTAAGAGACCATCTAGTATATCTGTCGCTTCTGTACTACCACTTCCGCCGTCAAAAGTATCTGTAATTGTGCCGCCTGCGGCATCGCCAGCATCGTAAATATCTGTTACAGGTGCGTATGTAAAACTACCTTGTGTAATTACAGTTACGTTTCTAATGTATGGAGATCTTTCTGATATAATTGCTCCGTTTTGAAATACAAATGCATATCCTGGTGCATAAAAATCTTTAATAGTTATATTTTCTATAGTAGTATTGTGTGTTAATTCAAATGCATTATTAGTACTAGTTGCATTTGTTGGTTTAACTATAACATTTCTTAAATCTTCTCCGCTAATTGAAACATTTTCAGGTACAACTAATGGAAAGGCTTCTTCATATTCTCCTGGAAATATATGTATCGTAACAGGGCCGCCGCTACTAGCATCAACAACATCAAGTGCATGTTCTAATGTGCGAAATGCACCATGTTGGTGATCACCAACATTTGTGTTATCACCAAGTGTACTAACATAAAATACATTTCCTTGTCTTCTAGATAAGCTAATTTCGTCTGCTAACAATTCTTCTGCATTTACTGTTTCGCCATGTGCTTGATTAGTATAAAGTGCTTGCCATTTTTTAGTTTGAGATCCTAAGTTATAAAGTCCAGTAACATCTGGAATAATATCACTGTTTACATCAGATTCAAATGTTACAGAATCTGTGTCGTCGTCGCCTAAAGTTAAATTGCCACCAAATGTTATGTCTCCAGTAGCATGTATGTCTCCCCAGTTTTTCCAATTACTATTAATAATTAACTGCCCATTACCGTTAGGTCTAATCTCTAAGTTAGATCCGTCGGTTGTTGAAATTGTATTATCGTTTATTCTAAGATTTTGTGTTTCTAGTGTAGAAACAACTATCTCGTCTGCTGAATTAAAATTTAAATTTCCAAGAACTGCTGTTATACTATTATTATTAATTTCAATATTTGGAGAAACATTTAAATATGACGCTTCTAAATTAGTAGTTCCAAGTTGTGCGTTAACATCTAGTGTGCTATTAGGAGCGTTAGTATTAACACCAATTCCAATGTTTGCTGAACCTATATCAGGTTCTTGGTAGTTTGGATCGCCATCGTCAAACTCAGGACCCGAAGCAAATGGTGGATCTCTATTAGGATCTACTTTTAAATATATTAGGTCAGATTCAAATGCAAGATCAATGCCTTGTCTTAAAAGATTATCTTTTAATACTGCGCCGGATATTCTACCTACTTGTGCCACTCATGTCTCCTTTGACAATTGTATTTATTTGTCAAAGTTATGAAGTACAGTTACAGGTTTTCCAAATGGGACTGGTGTTCCAAAGCGGATATACCATCCGTCTGGTTGTTGAAAAATTGTATAATTTGTTTCTGCAATTTGAAAAACATTTTCAACAAATACTAAAATATTTTGTGATGCAATAGGACCTGTAAAGTTAGGATCTCCACTATTTAACGGCCCAAAATCTGTATTTGACGAATCTCCGTTTCCTAAATTTTGTTGTACAATTCCAGGATTTCTGTTTGGTTCTTTAAATCTAATATTGCGCCATGCTCCGTTCTGTCTAACTTCAAACTCTTCGTTATCTGTATTATAACGCATCATTCCGTCTACTAGTGCTTGAGGACGTTCAGCTGTTGTGCCTTTTGGAACTATAACTACATTTGTTGAATCTAAAATAACTTCGTCAGTTGTACTATAGTGTACACCTTTGCCAGCTAAATTACTTCTACTTGTAGTTTGTCTTTTAATATATCTCATGTTATACTTCCATATAGCTTATAGTTGCACTTAAGACCGTTGGCGATTCTCCTAGAAATACAATAGTATCTCCTTCACTTAAAACTATTCTTTCGCTATCAAAACTAAATGTTTCACTTGCAGGCATCGGTAAGTCTCTAACAACCATATTAATTAAACTTTTAGGTTCACCAGCTTTTACTAAATGCATATCAAATCTAGTAGTGCCGTGTTCTTCATGACCTGTGTTTACAGCTTCATTATTACAAACAAATATATTTGTAATTGCATAACGTTTTCCAATTGGCACAGTTAGTAATGTTGTATCTGTTGCGTTAATTAATCCATTTACAATAGCCATTATATCTCCAAATAACTTACTGTTGCAGATAATGTATTAATTGAGCCGGCGACTGCAATAACATCGCCTTCTTCTAAAATTAATTTTTCGCTATCAAAACTATAACTTTCACCTGCTAATAATTCTAAATCTTTTATAACTCTATTATTATCGGCAATTGCGTTAGTTACAGAACCAGCTGATATTACTTCGCTTGATGGTATTAAATGTAAATCAAACTCGCCTGCATTGAGAGTTGGGTTTACAGGATCAACAATTGCTGTATTACATACAATAACTGTTGTTACAGCATATTGTTCTCCAGCAGGCACAGTTAATAAAGAATCAACAATTCTGTTAAAACTTCCGTCTAGCCCGCTAAAATTTATATTCTCAATTGCCATTAAAATAAATCCTTAAAAAATCATTCCATACACTAATGATCTATTATTACTTATAAGTTCGTCTCTAGTATTGTTGCCATTAGCGAAAAATATTCCTGTGCCGCCAGTATTTTGATTTGCAATATAAATCTTTACTCCGCTATCTGGAAACGAAGGTGCAAATGTTAAAGGATCTAAAGGATCAGTATCGATTCCCGGAACACTTGTAAGTTCTAAAGTATCTTTAACTACAACAGAACCTGTACCTGGTGCGGACAAAACTAAATCTTCGTTTGACGCTATAGTTTCGATCATTGTTCCAGTAATTCTAATATCAGTTAGATCAAGTCTATCATCATAAAATTCTGCAACTGTTGAGTTATCTATATTAATTTGAACTAAACTGTCGTTGCCTGTTGTTTCATTATCTAAAACTTTAACAGTAGAAGGATCAACAGATCCGTCACCAATTTGTGTTAAAAACACTGTAGCAAACGCAGTTAAGATAGCATCATCTACATATTTTTTATTTGTAATGTCGTCATCGTCTGTAACATTTTGTTCGTAGTTAGTAGTTCCTGATACAGAAATTACATTACTGCCTGTATTAACTAATAAATTTTCGCCGCCTGTAGTGATCGAGTTGGTTTGAATACTAACTAATGATCCTGCATCAGCTGCACCTTGTCTAAATACAAATCCGTTTGTATTTTCGTCATACACAAACCAAACATCATTAGTTGTACCAGTTCCTCGATTTATTTGTAGTCCTGATTGATCTAGTGTAATACCAGGTCCTGGATCGCCGTCATTAAGAACAATAATATTATCCTTAACAACCATAGTTTCAGATTCTACAATAGTCTGATTTCCTAGAACCTCTAAGTCTCCAGTGATAACAACTTTACCTTGTTGGTCGTCATTAGAATTTCCGTTAGGATTAGTGTCTAAGGTAATAGTTTGACCTTGTGCAACTATAATTTTATATCCACCGGATGGTACTTTTACATACTTTGACATTCTTAAATTCCTAATAATAATGTAGGGGATTTCTCCCCTACACTACAAGTCTTACTCTACATCGCCTTCAATGTTAGTTGCGTTTGTTAATGCATCATCATCACCTGCTTCTTCAATCTCAGCTACATCACCTGTACCTGTGAAGTCCCAAGCAGTTGTAGAACCGTTGTCCATTGTTGCTTTACGTGCAGCAATCTTAATTACTTGACGTGCTGTTCCGCCGTCATCAACTGTAATTGACATCTGTCCTGCTGTTAGTGCTGCTGCCGCTGCATCTGTTAACACACAATCTTTTGTTGCAGTACCGTCTGTGCAACGAAACTTTTTAGATCCTAGTTGCTTAACGATCCAACCTGGAACGCTTGATGTACCATTGTGAAATTGAACTTTGATTTCGTCGCCGCCTGCTGTAGGTGTTCCGAAATATCTTTTATTAAGTGGTCTTCCCATTTGTTTTCTCCTTATTAGAAGTCCGATGCGGGTTCTAGCCGCTACGCTGTGGGTACAGCATAAGTCCGCCTCGCGGCACACTATCTGACACAAGTATTTATCACAAATAGAAAAAGCCCGCACAGTGGCGGGCTTTAAAATAAGGGTGGGTGAAGGACTTGGGTTTACCTCCAACTAAGCGCCTAGATACCTGTCTATGTTACGCCTAGAACCTTAGTTCTGCTTAGTATCGCAGTTAGCATACTCTACGTCTCCGTAGTACATGCCGGGCACTACCCCTAACCAAGTGCGCTTATCCTCTCTAGCCAAGGATTGTTAGCGCCAACCCGTATAACAACGTCTTGTTATATTATTAATATAGCATCAATAAAATAAAAGTCAACCACTTTTTTTAAAAAAGTCATAAAAAAACAGGGCCCGTAGGCCCTGTTTAATACTTTTACTATCTAAGTAAAAATTAGCTGAAGCTAACGTTACCGTTAGTGATTCCAACTAGACCTAGATAGTCAGCTGCGTTACCAAGAGATGACGCAGTGTTGTTTAGCTCAACGTAGCCATAACGTGTCATGAATGATACGGTTGGCTCGAATGTGCCTGGGTCTAGGACAACGCCTGAGCTCATTAGTGGGATATATGGGCAGTAGAACGCTGCTGCGTCTGACTCTGAAGAACCCTTATAACCAATAAGAACGCCTGCACCGTCGCCTGCATATGTGTTAACATATACTTTCATTGCGTTGTTTAGTGTACCAACCATCTTAGTGTTAGTTGGAGCTTCAAACGCACCTTCTGTTGTACGAGCGAACGCTGAAGTAGTTGCTGACTGTAGAATTGTTAGCGCGAATGGCGAAACAACTGCCCAGTTACCAGCACCACGACGTGTACGCTGTGCAATCAAGTTTGATACTCTGTTGATTTGAACAGCTAGTGCAGCGTGTTCGTCACCAACGAAAGTAGCAGTACCTGAAACAGCAGCTTGGTCATAAGTTTCTGCTGCTGCACCTGCTAGTGATGTCAAAGAAGCAATAACTTCTTGATCGATCTCAGCGGTAATTTCTTGTGCTAGAGCAGCCATAATTTCTGCTTCAACATCAATACCATGCTGTGACTGCGCATCCTGAGCAGCCTCAAATGTCCAGCGAGCTGACAACTTACGTGTCTTAGCTTCGACTGTTTGCTTGAGGATTTGGATGCTTAGTTGATTTCCGCCTGCGCCTTCAAGTGCTGATGTAGCTGCTGCTTTACCTGGATCTGTTTCAGTACCAGAGTAAGAAGTAGCAATTTTGAATGGGCTTAGAGCCTCTTCACCAGCAGTAGCACCGTTTGCGCCTGCGTTTACTGTGTCGCTATAGCGAACACGTAGAGTGTGGATTTGACCCACTGGACCAGTCATTGGTTGTACACCAACTAGTTCGTTTGCAATAACTGTTGGCATGACACGTCTGATAACTGGTAAAATAACTCTGTTTAGAGTTGCAACATTACCGGCAGAAGTAGCACCTGCACTAGCTGATTCTGACAAATACTTGCGAGTATTTTCTAAAGTAGCAGCCATTACAGACTTTTTATTGCCTTGAAGGCCTTCAAGAAGTGCTGTCTTCGTGTCCTGCCAGCGACTTTCTAGTAGTTCTGACATTTTAATCTCCTTAAATTATATTCCTGCTAAACGACGAATGTCTACTACGACATTGTCATCAGCGGATGAACTAACGTTAGTTTGTGACACTTCGTCACGGTTGCCTGTAATTTCTTTTGCCTCTGCCAATACTGCCTTCTGCTTCGCTGGACCTTTCCCGTCAATAACTGCCGGTAAGTACTTTTCAAATGCAGAGCGTAGCTTTGCGGTTTGAACTGATTCCAGTAAGTCTGTCATAATTTCCTTTTGCTCCTTCGATAAAGGAGACATAAGTTCATTAATTGTATCGTTGCGTTGAGCTGCTTCAATAATTTTTTGTTTTTCAGCTTCTTTACTCTCTGCAATTTCTTTTGCTTTTGTAGCAAATGCTTTTGCTTCTGCTAGTTGCTTGTCTTTTGCGTCAAGAACTTTCATTAGCTTTGCTGTTTCTGATTTTTCATTTAAATATGAAGTTCCATATTCTGCTGCAAATGCTTCAAATATTTTACGACCAAAGTCGTTTCTACGTGCTGAGTCAATATCTTCTTTAAGTGCTGTGATCTCTTTGGTAAGACCTTTTGCAACTGTTTCTGATACCGCTTTAGCACTTCTTTCGACAAAGTCTTTTTTGACTTTAGCGAAGTGTGTTTTAGCTTCACGTACTAAACGTACTTTTGTTTCTGCTAAATCTTTCTTATCTTCATAAAACTCTGCAATTTCATTTGATAGGGCTTCTACTACAAACTCTTCTAGCTTGGCATAGTTTTCAGCCATTGCTTTCTTGTCTGTACGTAGTTCAGAGATTTCTTTCTGTAATTGTTCAACTACAAATCCTTTTAATAGTTGTGCATTTTCACGTTGTGCAACAGCATATTTTGCTTTAGCTTCAGCTAGTTGCTTACGATCTTCTGCAAACTCGGCAATCTCATCTGCAAGACGCTCAGAAAGCATAGTGTCGATAGCTTCAACCATAGTTGACTTATCGTGCTCATACTTTTGTGCAAATTCTTCGCGAAGTTCAGCAACTGCTTGTTGCTTATTTTCTTGAATCTTTGCGTTCCAAGCCTCTTCAATATCAGCCCTGATTTCTTCTGAAACAACATTGTTTTCAAAGAGTGATTTCAGTGCGTCCAACATATTTTTTCTCCTAGTTTATTGGAGTTTGTTGATTATGTTAATCAACGATTCCTTAAGGTATTTCTGTGCCTTTTGATCTTCTCTGGTTGCCTGTGCAAGTTCGTAAGCCTTATATCCGCCACGAGCGTTCATAAGGTGCTCATAGATTGGTGTAGGATATGCACCAGGGGCGCTAGGCTGTGCTACAACGTCCACGGTGATTATTTCAAAATCAGATACTTCGTTATTTCCGTCTTCTGATACGTTACCAGAGCCCCTTGATGAAACACCTAGTTTTACACCTGCTTCTAACATAGTGCTAACTAGCTGTCCCATAGGGGTTGGTAAGATTTTTAGTTTGCCGTAACCATTTGGGCCATCCATCCACATTTCTGTAATCATATGGCTTACACGGTCTAAGTTAATGTTAAGTCCGTCTGGATGATCAACTTCTCCGAGAACACTATATCCTCCGCTTATTTGATCATTGAGAGTTTTGACAGCCCTGCCTATTTCATTTACAGGATACACTCGCTGATTTGCGTTGCGAACACCGCCTTGTATGCAAATACCTTTCATAAAAAGATCTTTGCCGTCGTTAGCAGATTCAGTTACAATCTGTGCTTGGTCGAATGTCAAATGCTCTCGTAAGTTTATCATTCAAACTTCCTTATTGGCCGATAACGCTTTTAGTGCCGTTAGTGCCTGTTTCGCCTGAGCCTTTTTTCTCTGCTCCGTGGCCTTTTGGTTGTGCTTTCATTGACTTAGAAGCTTTACCGCCTGGAACATTTACGTTACCTGCGTTGTCTTCTTTTGCAGAATCAGCTGAACCACCTTTTTCATCAGCGCCTTGTGCAATATTACTTGCTGTGCCGCCCATGTCGTTAGCACTTGCAACAGTTGACTTAGTGTTAGCACCGTTGTCACCCATTGTAGCACTTACTTTTTCAACATACTCGCGCATTTGCTCGCCTGCTGTTTGTGGTGCTTTTGTTTCTTCAACTTCTTCATCAGATGCTTCTTCAACTTCTTCATCAGATGCTTCTTCAACTTCTTCATCAGATGCTTCTTCTACAGCTTCATCTGTGTCTTCTTCAGCTTCACCAAAGTTAAAGGCTTCGTTTTCATCTTCGTCGCCTTCATCGTCGCCCATATCCATGTCAGCGTCATCGTCGCCTTCATCACCAGCCATCATTTTTTCAAATTCAGCTTGTAGTTCTTCTAGGGCATCTTCTAGGTCTTCAACGCGATCTTCCATATCGCCTTCTTCACCTTCATCTTCTTCGTCATCATCGCCGCCTTCTAGGTCAGCCATCATGTCGTCAGCTGCATCACCACCCATGTCGTCCATTGGGTCAGCTTCAACTTCAAATTCGTCTAGATCAAAGTTTTCGTCAACTTCTTCGTCGTCTGATTCGTCAACTTCTTCGTCAGTTGCTTCATCTACTTCGTCGTCTGACTCATCTACTTCTTCGTCAGTTGCTTCATCTACTTCGTCGTCTGCTTCTTCAGCTAGTAGTGATTCATAAATATCTCTTGATTTTTCTACCACAATCTCGTGGAATAGCTCTTC
>Ga0255768_10000314_pt1 | contig 49950 bp, 44 predicted proteins | sample 071ome_33_FD_179983 | JGI IMG/M metagenome (GOLD analysis project Ga0255768, IMG submission 179983) | Coastal salt marsh microbial communities from the Groves Creek Marsh, Skidaway Island, Georgia - 071412AT metaG (version 2) | ecosystem: Environmental > Aquatic > Marine > Intertidal zone >... | reverse complement strand
CATAAGACGATTTAAGACCCGTTCTCACGCAAAAACCCTTCAAAGAACCGGCAATGGAATGATCTTCGTCTTCCGCAAGGCCTCGTAGAAACAGATCAGGGCTTCGCCGTCACACGACGGAAAAGAGAACTCCGATTGATCAACAAAACAGTGGGCTCTCAGTCATCAGGCGGATCGGTATTTGCGGATCGGTGTCCAAACGACAGCAATCGCCAAGGTCGCGACGATCGAGATCAGGCCGCCTAGGACCATGGTCTGACTGGCGCCGATGGCGCCAACCCAAAAACCGACCCAGATGGTGCCAACATTATTCGCAGTTTGCGCCGCGAGGACCATCAGCGCATAAGCGCGCCCGCGCATCTCATCTGGCGTCGTCAGTAAGACCGTTGTTTGTCGAACAGCCACCGTCACTGAATCTGCAGCGCCAAGCAGCGCAATTATCAGCATGCCGGCCAAAAGCGACGTTGCAAAGCCAAACCCCAAGAGAATAAACCCATAGGCAACGGATGCGTAAAGCACGAGCAACCCTTTTGCCCTCACGTCAGACAGGGCGAGAGCCAGAACCGACCCCAGAATGGCACCTGCGGAATTGGCAGCGCCGAGCATACCGGTGGCACCAGCGCCCCCAGCGAATAGCCCCAACGCAATCACAGGCAACACCTCTCGATAAAACGAAGCCGACGTAATACCCACATCCAAGAGAAATAAGCCCGGCAAGATAGGATGGGACGCCACGTACTTAAGTCCCGCGCGGGTCTCCTCGACCTGGGAGGGTCTCACTTTTGCGACCCTTGCGTTGCTCGCAGCCAAGCCTTCAATGCTCAGCATTCTCGGCAACCATGCGTTGATGAGCGCAAGGCATCCGGCAATCAGAAACAACCACGTCAAATCCGCAATCAGAACGATGCCAGCAAATAGCAAGGGGCCCGCGATGGCGGCAGCATTGGCTGAGGCGGTATCCGTGGAAGAAGCCACCATGAGTTTGGCTTCGGGGACCACGGTGGCGAGCATCGCGCCCCGAGCAGGACTCGCCAACATGTGGGTCCCGGATGTGATCGCGATGCCTACATAGACGAGGACGGGCGTTAGTTGGTCAGTACTGTTCAGTAAACCCAACGCCACCAACGTCAAACCGGTTACCCCATGGGCTAAGGACAACAACCATTTGCGATTGACTCGATCAGCCAAGGTGCCCGCCCATAGAGTCATCGGCAGCTGCACCACGAGTTGCACAACCCCAATCAGGCCCACCATATAGGCTGAATCGGTGACCTCAAGGAGCCATTGGGCAGTTCCTAAGATCCGCATCCAAAAAGCGATCGAGCCCATCATGAGCACGACCCAAAGAATCCGATAATCTCTGAACGAAAAGGCGGCGATGAGTCTCTCTAACATGTCGGCATTGTATCCGAGCAGGGTTACGTGGAGATGATCATGATCATCATTCCACAAAGCCTCAGCACCTGAGCCATCCACGCGAGCAATCCCCTCGCGCTCATTTGGCTAAGCTAGACCATGACCACTGCCTAGGCAGTCATAACGGCAACCATTGACTGAGGCTCGGCTGAGGCCGTACTAGCCTTGCTAGGATCTAAACCGCAGGACGATGATCGTTGCGTACCGGCGGCCGCATCGGATGTCTGTTCTCGGGGCGTCCCAACCCGGAGCCTCTCACGATAAACACATTGATCGCCAAAAGGTTTATCAAAGCAATGGATCAACGCCTTATTAATGGGGTGGCTAGAGGATTGACGCACGTTGGACCATACTTCAGGCTAGCCCATTCGATCGGTTTTGGATCCAACTTGCAAAAGTCTCTCAGCTCTTTTCAACTCGCGGCCTATTCGGGCGTGTCGCTCCCCGCCGCGGCCATGGGCATGCCGATTGCCGTCTACTTGCCACGGTTTTACAGCGAGGGACTCGGTCTATCTCTGATTACCGTGGGTATGATCTTCACCATTGCAAGAATTTGGGACGTGGTAACCGATCCGGTCATGGGATGGCTCATCGATCGCTACGAAACGCGCTGGGGTCGGCGAAAACACTGGATCGCGCTCTCGATTCCACTCCTGGTTCTTTCGATCTATCAAGTTTTCATTCCCAATCCAGCTTCGGTCACACCGCTCTATCTGGGATTCTGGCTCATCATGCTTTACGTGGGTTACACCATGCTGGCGATCTCGCACCAATCCTGGGGCGCGGAGCTCACAAGAACCTACGATGAACGCTCAAGGCTGTTCGGTTGGCGAGAGATTTTCGTCATCGGTGGTATGACGGTTGTGCTGGCCCTGCCAGCGATCAGCGAACTAACAGGACATGATGATCAAGCATCGAAGGTTGCCAGCATGGGCTGGTTTTGCCTTATCCTGTTTCCGCTGCTCGCACTCCCAACCCTCTATTTCGTGCCCGACAGCCCAGCGGCGAGACCCAGTCAATTAAGCTTCAAAATGCAGCTGCAGCTGCTTGTCCAAAATCGGGTACTGTGGCGAATCCTAGCGGCGGATTTCACTTCCGGGTTCGGCACGGCCGTCAGCGGCGCGCTTTATATTTTTGTTGCGAGTACGGTCTTTGAGCTTCCGGAGCATGCCAGCCTTGCTTTACTGTTTTATTTTCTCGCGAGTTTCCTGGCCATGCCGCTTTGGATGCGCCTTGCTGTCAAGGTTGGCAAGAGTAATGCATTGCTCATTGCGCTCGCCTATGGCGTGATGATTAATCTTGTTCTCATTCCTATTGCTGAGCCTAAAAATGTCGCTGTGCTTTGGGGGTTCACGCTCAGTTATGGCGTTGCCTTTGGCGCTGCGCCGACCCTCCTGCGCTCAATGATGGCTGATCTCACCGATATGGATGCGCTCTCCTCGGGAGAAAACCGGAGCGGACTCTTTTTCGCCACGCTCACCACGACAAACAAACTCGGCGCCGCCCTCGCAGTGGGCACCAGCTTTGCGATTCTCGAAGTCGCATTTAATTTCATACCCGGTCAAGCCAATTCCCCAGAGGCACTGGATGGACTGCTGCTGACTTACTGCATAGGAACGACCATTGGGCTTGGGCTCGCGGTTCTGCCCTTGATCGGGTATCCCCTTACAAAATCCGTGCACCAAGAGATTCGGGCAGAGTTGGACCAACTTGAAGAAAGCAGGGTCTCACCTTAGCAATCCAAACCATTGACGCTCACGTACGCCGTCGAGGGACTCAATGGAAAGAACCTATGGCCAACCAAGATCGACTTTATTTCGATGGGCAGTGCCCATTATGCCAGTTCGAAATCCGACATCTTGATCGTCTGAAAGAAGACACACTCGTCCTGGTGGACGTCCATTCGTTGACAGATCTTTCAAGCAAAAAAAAGGAAGCGCTGCTGCGCACCTTGCACCTTGAAACCAAAGACGGGGAGATCTTACTTGGCTTGGACGCCAGTCGCCACGCTTGGTCCAAGACTGGATGGGGCGGCTTATTCGCTTGGCTCGGCTGGCCGGTGATCAAACCAATCGCCGACGCCGTCTATTCGGTCTGGGCTCGACGCCGATTCAAGAGACGCTACGGATCGTGAACACGGATGACTCCCCCACCGCACTGATTATTGGAGGAACAGGTGGTATCGGATGCGCGCTTGTTGACCACCTCGTTCGAGAGGGTCGCCATACCGTTCACGCCACCCATCGAGAGGGTGCACTTACTTCGAATGAATCAGCGCACTGGCATCCGCTCGATGCAACAAATGAAGCACAAATCCAAACCTTGGCAACACAGTTTCAACGTGTCGATTTACTGATTAACACCATTGGCGCGCTTCAAACCCATGACTACGGACCTGAAAAGTCCCTACGAAACATCAGCGAAGCACAGCTCATGAGTCAAATGGTGACCAATGCGCTGCCCACTCTATTGCTCGCTAAGCATTTCACCCGATCACTCAAACACGCGCCTGAGGCACGGATCGTCGCTCTGTCGGCGCGCGTCGGGTCCATCGCTGATAATCAACTCGGCGGATGGTACAGCTATCGTGCATCCAAAGCCGCGCTAAACATGCTGGTTAAGACGCTCGCCATCGAGTGGCAGCGAACCCTTCCAGCGGCCTGCGTCATCGCCTACCATCCTGGCACGGTCAAAACCAAACTCTCTGAACCTTTCGTGGGTTCTCAAACTACGGGCTCCGATTCGAGTTCTTCAGAAAAACGTCTCCTCACCCCAGCAGAGGCAGCCGAGTGCCTATTGACGCTTACTCGGCAACTTCAGCCTGAGGACTCAGGCACGTTCTGGGATTGGCGGCACCAGATCCTGCCCTGGTAGCCCCAAAATGATCAAAAGCGGCGAACCTTTCTTCTGGTCAAACCGCAACCCAGCGGCTCGCGCTTGACTCAATCGCTTCGCTTTGCGAGCGCCAATCAGTAAAACGATCGTTGCTGAAGCCCTGGTCACCGTCCTCGCGTTGGCCCTATACTCAGGATCAAGTTTCGATTTTGGGTCACATATCAATGAAAGGCGTCGTTATGAATCTCCTAGCTGATATGGTTGAAACCCAGTTAGGTATGGAAGAATGGAACGCCGTGCTAGACGAAGCAGGCGAGGACGGTATCTACACCGCCACGTCAATTTACGAGGACGAGCGCCTTCTCAACATGGTAGGGATTCTCAGCCGCAGGAATGACATTCCAGTGGGAGATTTGGTTTATGCGTTCGGTCAGTTTATGTTCCCCGCATTCTTCAGCCGCTATCCACAACTGATCGAAGGGCACGATAACGTGCTCGATTTTTTGCAGGGCCTAGACAGCGTCATTCATGTCGAGGTTGCAAAACTCTACCCTGGCGCGATCACCCCTGGTTTCTCAGACTCGCGTCGCGATGAGAAAACGCTTCACCTCAAGTACACCTCGGATAGACAGCTCTGCGCGCTCGCCGAAGGTTTGATTGATGGCGCCGCCAAGCACTTCGGCAATGCCTACCAACTCGAGCATAGTCCGTGCTACCAAGAAGGCGCGGATCATTGCGGTCTGCTCATTACCATCGACTAGCATTATGAGTACGGATGCCTTCGAGCGAGCATTTCGAAGAGAAAAAGCCGCGCGGCAGCAGGCTGAGGATGAACTCGAGCAGCTGTCGCGCGAGATCTACCTCAAGAATACAGAGCTCGAAAAGCTCAACCAGGATCTGATACGCAATCAAGCGCAATTGGTCCAAAGCGAAAAACTGGCCACCGTGGGTCAACTCGCCTCTGGCGTTGCGCACGAAATTAATAATCCGCTTGGCTTTTGTCTCAGCAATCTCAGCACGCTCAAAGAGTATGTAGATGAGATCGGTGCGCGTTTGGCTAAATCAACGACTAAACCAGACGACGGGTTAACCGCCGTCATGGCAGATTTGCCGCTCCTCGTACAAGAAACACAAGAGGGTCTTGAGAGCATTAGGAGCATCGTTAAGGACCTTCGAAATTATTATCGAGATGCCGGCGATGATTTCGCCGAGACCAATATCTCAGACTGTATCCATTCCACGTTGAACATGTTGCGCAATCAGATCGGCGGCTACAACGTCAGCCTGGACCTTGGCGAGACCCCATTGATTCAAGCCAACCCTGGCAAATTGAACCAAGTGTTCTCCAACCTAATTATGAATGCTCTGCAAGCCATGGCGCATGACGGTCGCCTCGTGATTGAGACATCGGCGGGTGATCGTTATGCGGAGATCCGGATCACCGATAATGGCCCAGGCATCCCCGACGAAATCAAGCAAACGATTTTTGAACCCTTTCACACCACCAAACCGATGGGCGAAGGTACTGGACTGGGTCTGTCCATTTGCCACGCCATTATCGTTGATAATCACAAAGGGCAAATTAGCGCTCGAGACGCAAATCCTGGGCCCGGAACCACCTTCGAAATTCTCTTACCGTTAGCTCGATAGTCTCGCCGTCCGCGCTCGATATCAAGCCGCCACCCTTTGCACTGGACACCGCAGGATTTACAAGTCAATGACTGACATCCATTCACCTGGCCAGCTTGCCTACCGATCGAGGCACCCTATTTTAGAATGCCAGGAACAATCGGTTGCTTCGATCGAAATAGACTGAATAATTCATTGGCCTCAATTGTTCTCACCTGCGTACAATTCGCCATCGCTGCATGATGGACTGACAGCAGCGCGCTCAAAGGTCGCAACTAGGAGTTTCTATGAGTCAAAGAGAAGGCAGTCTTGAAGCCCCAACACGTCATCCCATTCCCTGGCAGGAGGATCACTTCTGGGATGAGGCCGATCTGAATCACGAACTCGAGCGAGTCTACGATATTTGCCACGGATGCCGACGGTGCGTCAGCTTATGCGATGCCTTCCCGACCCTTTTTGACCTGGTGGACGAGTCTGAAACCATGGAAGTCGATGGCGTAGACGTCGCTGATTACGGCAAAGTGGTCGATCAGTGTTACATGTGCGACCTATGCTACATGACCAAGTGCCCCTATGTACCACCGCACGAGTGGAATATCGACTTCCCTCACCTCATGCTCAGAGCCAAGGCTCAAACCTACAAGAAGACCGGTGGCCGATTCCGAGACAATCTCCTGACCAGCACTGATGCCATGGGCAAGGCTCTGACCTTAATCCCCCTGGTGGACGTAACCACCAACGCGCTCAACCAGACGGGGCTCTTCAGAAGTGCGCTCGAGAAGACGCTTGGCGTGCATCGAGACGCACCCTTACCTGAGTACCACAGAGGGACCTTGCGCAAACGGTTTAACCCCACCGGAAACGCACCTCAAGCGACTCAAACGGTCGAGGGCACCTCAGGAAAAGTCGCTTTCTACGCGACCTGCTATGGCAACTACACTACGCCGGACTTGGGTGACGATTTCCTTAAGGTGTTTGAGCACAACAACATCCGCATCGAATTGGTCCCCAAAGAGGCCTGTTGCGGCATGCCGAAGCTCGAGCTGGGCGACTTGGACGCAGTCGCGAAACTCAAAGAGAAGAACATTCCCGTGCTTGCACGCTTGGTGGATGAGGGCTTTGACCTGATCGCGCCGATTCCGAGTTGCGTCCTGATGTACAAGCAGGAGCTGCCATTGATGTTTCCCAATGACCCCGACGTGTTGAAAGTCAAAGAGGCTTTCTTCGACCCTTTCGAGTACCTCTACATACGGCATAAGGGCGGACAACTAAATCTCGATTTCAAGGCCAGTCTGGGCGACATCAGTTACCAAGTGGCCTGCCACCTTCGGGTTCAAAATATCGGCAATAAAACGCGCGATGTGTTATCCCTCGTGCCTGACACTGCCGTTCATACCATTGAGCGATGCTCCGGTCACGATGGCACCTATGCGGTCAAAGAAGAGACTCGGGCAAAATCAGTGAAGATTGCGCGGCCCGTGGTCAAACAAGTGGACACAAAGCAGCCTCAACACTTCGCGAGTGATTGCCCTATGGCGGCGGTTCATATTGCCAACCTCGCTGAGAGCGTTGATCTTGGGGCACACCCCATGACCCTCCTGCGCATGGCTTACGGATTATAGGCAACGCCTTGGGGACGGGCGATGAGCTCTTCCTCCTCGACGAAAAACAAGGTTGACCTCGAGAAGTCAATAAATTTTGCTTCGTCATGTACCGCAGCGCTTGAGGCGGTTGCCCTATCTTCATCAGAACCGTCCGGTGTCCGGTGCCGATGCACCCAAACTTCAGCGTGCCCCAGGTAGGGTTCGGCATCTGACTTCGCCCACAGAGCCAAGCGCTCGTTCAGTGGCGTGTCCACTCGATGCACCTGCACGTATCGCGCAATATTGGAGACTGGTGCGTTTTTTCTGATGAGTGGACCGTGCTCTTCCAACCAATAGGCACGAACATCCGCCAACTCACGATCTTCAAAGGTTCTAAGAGGAAATTGGAGTTTAGTGACGTCCGCGTCCTTAGAGGCCACTAAGATCTCTGGGGTCGGATTGACCTGTGGGTGTTCTGCCCCTAGCCAAATAACGCTGGCTGCGAGATCAGCCATTGGCGACAAGACGGCCACTAAATCTGAGAACGTTTTAGAAACCGTACCTGCTTCAAGCGCTGATTGCATTTGGGTTCGGGTCGGCCACCACAGTTCAAGAATTCCATCGTAAAAGGCTTCCATTTGCCCACCTCGAGCATCGGTGAGCGCCTTGTTGGCACTGGTTTCCGTCAATGTTAGACGCACCATGCGCTCAGCACTTAGTTCAATACCGAAGTCGGTCAAAGCTGATGACCAATGCCCCTGCCATTCGCGACTAAATGCTTCCCTTGAGACGTTTTTGGCACGCCTGACATACCATTCCAATCGAATCATCTCGCAACCTCGCTTTGCCTACCTGGTTGAATTCGACCGTGAGGACGAATCACCTCACTGCTTTGCCATCTGGGGCTGATCATCGGGAATCTCGACCCAAGACTGCTTGCTATCGCACCAAGCATGAAACTGAGGCGCGAAGTCGCCCGTGTCGTCCAGGGTACCGGTTTTTAAGAAGATCGTATCGGGCGTACCCGGCAACGCTGAATAGATCGGTGATCCGCAATGCCCACAAAAATGTCGTTCAACGGCAGTACCGCTCTCCGTTTCGCTGTCGATATAGCACTTAAGTGAATCGCCCCTCAGCGTAAACGCCGACTTCGCCACACCCCAGAGCGTTGAAAACGCAGACCCCGCCTGGCGCTGACAATTCTTGCAATGGCATATCCCCGCCATTTGAGGTGCTTCAGAGATTTCATAACTGACCTGACCGCACAAACAATGCCCCTGATAACTCGCCATCGCGCACTCCTTGAAATTTTCTTGCCGCTGACCTGGCATTCGCCTCACGCCTTCGCTCAGTCACGCGAATACTCCTGGATCCGTGATCATTTCCTTTACGAGCGTTAAATGCAACGACCACAAGACGCCTTTCTTGCGCCCAGTCTCTAGGAGTCCAATGCTGACTCAAACCATTGACCTCGCGCCCCCTTAACAGCACGCTGTCCACTAGCGCATGAATCACGCGGTGGATCCACTCACATCCTCTTTGGCTTCAGACTCGCGCCACGGCATAATCATTCATTTCGCGAGGAAAAAACCATGTCCGATACGCGACATCCGCTAACGCCTCAAGAGGCCTGGGTCATTCTTGATAAGGGTACTGAACCCCCGTTCACGGGCGAGTACGATCGACATTTTGAAGCCGGTCATTACGTCTGCAAGCAATGTGACACCCCGCTCTATCGATCAAGTGACAAATTCCAAGCTCATTGCGGTTGGCCAGCTTTCGATGATGAGATCGCTGGCGCGGTTCGGCGTGAGGTGGATGCTGATGGGTATCGCGTGGAAATACTTTGCGACAACTGCGACGGCCATTTGGGCCACGTATTCGAAGGCGAGTACCTGACCGAAAAGAATACGCGTCACTGCGTGAATTCGATTTCTATCAAGTTCGTTGCAGGTGATAGCTAGCCCAGACCAATCGCTCCGGTTGGGGCTCGCAACCCACAAACCTGACTTTAGCTGAATGTCAAAGGCTTTTGCGGTCATCTAAAGGATCCACCCTTTGCGCAGACCCCAAAGACGGATCAGCCTGGGCCATCGGCGCGCGGTACTCCTCTAAGGATTGTATCCCCATACACGACGGGCACTGAGGTCAACCCACCCTCATCCAAAGACTAAGCGCGCATCGAGACGTGCATTCTGCGACGGATCCACGGGGATATCACTAAAAGCCCTGCGGCCACCGCAATCGCAAAGTATCCAAGCTTTTCAAAGACCAATGTGTAAATCACGAGCGATGCTTGTCCAGAGGACTCCGTATTTTGGTCGTCAATGGCCATTAACCCCGCGATTAACCCTGCGGCATACGCGGCAAAGGCACTGGAAAGAAACCAAACGCCCATCATCATCGCCGCCACCCGTTGCACCGAAAGTTTAGTCACCATCGATAAACCTACGGGAGAGATGCAAAGCTCGCCCATGGTGTGCAAGAAATACATCAGCGCAAGCCAAATCACACCCACTTGACCCTGTTCGTCGGCGAAACGGGCCCCGAGCACCAGAACTAGGAACCCCATGCCCACCAACGCGATGCCGATCGCAAACTTAACAGGCGTCGAAGGTTCCAGGCGCGAGGAAGCCAAGCGCACCCAGAGCATCGCAACCAGTGGTGCAAACAAAATGATGAACAGTGGATTAAACGACTGGAACATCGATGCGGTGAACACCTCGCCCTTATCGACATTTCGATCGGTAAACAGGGTCAGTGAGGAGCCCGCCTGCTCAAACAGTGACCAGAAGACAACCGAGATGGCGATGAGCAACAACATCGACAGCATACGATCTCGTTCAATCGGCTCACATTGGGTGAGTGAGAACCAAACGACATACGCGCAAATCACGCCTGTGAAGACCGAGAGTAAGGTGCCGATCTCACCCGTGAACTGCATACCTTGCCAGACCAGCAGCACGGCCAAGGCGCTCGAAAGATAAATACGAGATTCAAACGTCAGTCCGAACCAACGAATTTGGAGCGGGGATCCCTCAGGAGGCAAGCCAATACCCTTAAGCCATGCGCCGCCCCACAGGAACGTCAACAGGCCGGCCAACATGCCGATCCCAGCGAGCCCAAACCCGTAACGCCAGCCATAAGTCTCGCCGAGATAGCCGCACAGTAAGGTCGCGATAAAAGAACCGAGATTGATTCCCACATAAAAGATCGTAAACCCGCCATCACGGCGAGGATCATCTTGTTCGTAGAGACGACCCACAATGGTCGAGATATTCGCCTTAAGGAACCCCACGCCCACAACGATAAGCGCAAGTGAAAGATAAAAAACTTGCTCGTGACCCGACGATCGGACCACTTGCCCGTCAATGACTTGCGCCGGAGGCCCTTCGAACGCCATACCCAAATGACCGGCCACCAATAACGCGGCACCAAAGACGATCGCCTTTCGAAGCCCTAAAAATCGGTCAGCAATCATGCCACCCAGTACCGGCACCGCGTAAACCAATGCGGCGTAGGTCCCATAAATCATGCCCGCCTCAGCATCCGCATACAGCCAATGCTTTGTTAGGTACAAAATCAGCAGCGCACGCATGCCATAGTATGAAAACCGTTCCCACATCTCGGTGAAAAACAAGATGAGCAGGCCCTTTGGATGACCAAGCCACAAGTCTTGGGTTGGTTGGGTGGTTTCAGTCATCGTCTTGTTCCTCTCCTTCTGTTACCTCTACTTCTGTTACCTCTACTTCTGTTACCCCTACTTTGATGCCCTGCGCGACCTTCAGCACTGAGATCCTCTATCAGCGAGGCGGGTGCAATCAAACCGTATACACTCTGGCATTTAGCCCAACATCCACGGCATACGGACATAACGAGGCGCAGCACACCACCGAATTTCATAGGGGCAGCGCTTTACGAGCTGCTGGCCACTCACTCAAGCTTCGAGGCGACCATTTCAGAAGGGTCAGCTGCGAACTTGTGCGGCATTAAGCAGCGCGTTGTTACTAGATCTCGGGAACACAAGATCCGGATCTTCAGGTCGCATCGATCGCAGACGTTCCTTAATCACCTGACTTGCGCCCTGAGGAAAGTCGCTTAACCGTTCAGCCAAGGCACGGGTAGTCTCCAGCACGTCATCATCGGGTACGATTTTGGTCACCAGCTGTAATTGCTGTAGTTCCAATGCAGACACACGGTCGCCTAACAAAGCGAGCCTTGCGAGCACGGCCTCATTACTTTTAACCCGCAACCAACCCGCATTCATCGGAATATCCGACCCCTGTTGGATCTCGCCAATTTGCAAAAAAGAAGATTCTCCAGCCACCACCAGGTCACAGGCGAAAACCATCGCGGCACCTGCATTGATCGCGTACCGCTCGAGCGAACCAATAATCGGTTTATTGGATCGATAAAGAGCATAGTGCATCTCACGAACGGCTTCGGCATCCCAGTCCCCGTGGTAATCAGGATCACCTGCTTCAGCTTGTAGCACCTTCAAATCAATGCCCGAACAAAAGGCACCCTCCGAGCCTCTGAGCACGATCGCCGCGACGTCCCCTTGCTTCGACAATCCATTCACCGCCTCGGCAATTTCTCTCGCCATGCCTGGAATCAGCGCGTTTTTCCTGGATGGGCGATTCATGACCACCTCGGCCCACCCCATGTGCTTTTCTATGATTGTGAATTCGCCCATAAACCCTCTAGCCACCCTAATTGCCAGCAGAATAACACGAAGATTCCGAACCAAAGTACGCGCCTTACTGCTCGACGAACGGCGGCTCTAATCGCCCCTTTTTCGGGATGGGCAGATCTGCCATCATCTCCACCCTTGAAACACGTTCCACCACCAAAGGATTCAATATGACGGTAGCCAGCCGACTCGAATCGCTTAGAGCCCATATGCAAAGCCTGAAACTGGATGCCATTTGGGTGCCTCGCGCGGATGAATTTTTAGGAGAGTACGTTCCCATTCACAATGAGCGCCTAGCCTATCTGACTGGATTCACAGGCTCAGCTGGGGTTTGTGTTGTCACCATGGACGCTGCGATCTTATTCGTCGATGGCCGCTACACCCTGCAGGCAGCCAATCAATGCCCGGAACCACTCTTCGAGCACCAACACATTATCGAAACACCACCCGAAACCTTTTTACGGGACAGACTGTCGGAGAACCAGGTCGTTGGTGTTGATGCGCGCTGCCTTTCATTTCAAAGCTTTACGCGCATTGAGCAAACCCTGGGCGAAAACAGCATTTCCCTTTCGGCGATGGCGGAAAATGCAGTGGATTTGATCTGGACTGATCGCCCTGTTGCATCGGTCAACCCTATCATTCTCCTGGATGAAGCAGTCACCGGCGCTTCTTCCGTCCAGAAGCGAGCGGCCATGGCAGAATCCCTTAAAAAGGCTAACGCGGATGCGGTGTTGCTGACGCAATTGGATTCGATCGCTTGGACGCTCAATATTCGAGGTGACGATGTCCCCCATCTACCCGTCCTCTTAGCCTATGCCATCATGACGCGTGAGGGTGACTTCACCTTGTTCACTGACACACACAAGCTGGTCGACGGCCTTGCCGATCACGTAGGTCCAGGGTTTTCCGTTTTGCCCATTGACCAGTTCGATGTCTACCTCAAAGGTTTATCGAACACCTGCGCTCGACTGCTGTTTGACCCCCAGACCTGTCACGCTCATTCGCCTCTCCTCTGTCGCGATCAAGGGATCGAGTTAATTGAACAGAGCGATCCTGCGGAACAGCCTAAAGCGTGCAAGAATGCGACAGAGGTCGCAGGCATCCGACGAGCTCACGTGAGAGACGGCGTTGCGCTCTGTCGATTTCTGGCCTGGCTTGACGGTGAAGTTGCGAGTGGTCAGGCGCACGATGAAGGCTCGGTATCCGATCGTTTAGAGGCTTTTCGCCGGGAACTACCTGAGCTCAAAGACCTGAGCTTTTCAACTATTTCTGCGGCCGGTCCGAACGCCGCCATGGCGCATTATTCGCACACGAACGGCGTACCTTCGCCTCTGGTTTTGAATTCTGTTTATCTGGTGGATAGTGGCGGTCAGTACCTTGATGGGACCACTGACGTCACCAGAACCATCGCAATTGGCGAACCAAGTGATCATCAAAAGGAGATGTTCACTCGCGTGCTTAAAGGGCATATCGCGCTTTCAAGTGCTCGATTTCCTCGCGGCACAGCGGGCAATCAGCTCGACGTCCTGGCTCGCCAATTCCTTTGGGAGATCGGAAAGGATTACGACCACGGCACCGGCCACGGCGTCGGGTGTTACTTGTCAGTTCATGAGGGGCCACAACGAATTGGCAAAACCCCAGGACCAACAGCCCCACTGAAACCCGGGATGGTGGTTTCCAACGAACCAGGCTACTACGAGGCCGGAGCTTATGGCATCCGATGCGAAAACCTGCTCGTGGTGGTTGAGACCGACACGCCAATGCTCGCCTTTGAGCCCCTGACGCTTGCTCCCTTCGATCGTCGACTAATCTTGGTTTCACTCTTGAGTGAGACAGAGACGCAATGGATCGACGATTATCACGCTCAAGTTCGAGAGCAGATCGGTGACGAGCTTCAGGGTGAGGACAAAGAATGGCTCCAGGCAATGACCGCGCCGCTTGCTGCGTAGATCAAGACTGATCATCGGTTCCAAGAGGACTCAGCCAACTTCAGAGAGATTCCGTATGGCAAACCCAACCAGAGCCCAGTGCCTGGCCCAATTGACCGCGCCCGGCGAGCTCTATGAACTCGCTGAGGGAATGGTCAATGGTCGACCCAGTCGCTTTTTCGTCAACGCACCCATCAACCTCCATGCGTTATTCGAGAGCACACTGAGCGATTTACCTTTTATGATTTATGAGGATTCGCGCGAAACCTTCCGGTCGATGTACCTCAAAAGCGCCGCGCTGTCCCACGCACTCATAGATCGGTGTGGCGTTGTCCCTGGGGACCGGGTGGCGATTGCCATGCGCAACTATCCGGAATGGGTGATGGCGTATACCGCCATTACGTCTATCGGTGCAGTGGCTGTGGCGCTCAATGCCCTTTGGCAAAGTGAGGAAATCGCTTATGGCCTCTCTCACGCCGGTGTTCGGTGGGTCATTGCGGATGACGAGCGCGTGGTTCGAATTCATGAAGCTAAATTACCCGGTGTTCAGTGTATTGCGGTTCGATCTCAGTCGAATCACGCGAACACGGTACCCTTCGAAGATTTACTTGAAGGTTTTAGAGGCCAGTCAATGCCCACCGCGGACGTCGGGCCAGATGATCCTGCAACCATCTTTTTCACCTCTGGATCCACGGGGTTCCCAAAGGGCGCCGTGTCCAGTCATAGAAACATCATTAGCGCACTCTTTTCATGGGAGCTTGATCTCGTCGCGAGGCAACTCGAATTGGGCGTTGCGTCAGAGCCGCCTGCACACCAACCCGGAACATTACTTGCCGTACCCCTGTTTCACACAACTGGCTCGAACGCGGTATATCTTCAATCCTATCGCGCGCAACGTAAGCTCGTTTCCATGTACCGATGGGATCCGGCCGAGGCGGCTCGCCTCATCGAACGGGAGAGCATCACGTCATTTGTTGCTCCCGCGGCGATGACAGGTGATTTGATCCAACACGCTCAGCAAGCTGGCATTGATCTAAGCTCGCTGGTTTCCGTTGGCGGCGGCGGTGCGCCTCGAGCGCCAGCTCAGGTTCGTTCGATCCAAAAAACCTTCAAAGCTGCGTTACCCAGCACTGGCTGGGGTATGACGGAAACCAACGCGATCGGAACTGGCATTGGAGGGGAAGATTACCTCGCGCGCCCCGAGAGCTCAGGTCGAGCCTCCGCGGTCTTGGACCTAAAAATCGTCGGAGACCATGGGCAAGCACTGCCCCCCAAGACACCGGGAGAGCTTTGGGTCCGCGGCGCAAGTGTCATCATCAATTACTGGAACCGCCCCGATGCCAACGCTGAATCTTTTTCAGGCGATTGGTTGAAGACCGGTGACATCGCTTACCTCGACGACGAAGGTTATTTGTACATCGTTGATAGGATGAAAGACCTGGTCATTCGAGGGGGCGAGAATATCGGTTGTGCCGAAGTTGAAGCTGCTCTCCTCATGCATCCCGGCGTGCTTGAAGCCTCGGTTTACTCACTACCTGACGAGAGGCTTGGGGAAGAAGTGGGTGCAACGCTCTACACTCAGCGCGCAATCAGCGAAGGTGACCTTCGCACGTTTCTCATGGACCATTTGGCCAAATTCAAGATTCCGCGTTACTTCATTATGACAACGCAACCGCTTCTCCGGATTGCATCAGGTAAAATTGACAAAAGACTTATCAGAGCAAGCGCAGCGCAAACGCATGGGCTGGATGACTAATGAGCAGCACCGCCGAGAGGCGCCCAACATCAGCGTCGGAACTCAATGCGGCTTAAGGACGATGTTATGACCGTCATCAAAACATTACTGACTGATCACACCGAGCTTCTCGGAACTGAAATTGAGATCGCTGGCTGGGTTCGAACCAAACGCGACTCCAAGGCGGGATTCTCCTTCGTCGAGATCAACGATGGCTCGCACTTCGATTCCATTCAGGTCATCGCTGATCAGAATCTGACGAATTACGCAGATGAGGTTCTTCCGCTCACGACGGGATGCTCGGTTAGGGTTACCGGTCAACTCGTTGCCTCACAAGGAAAAGGCCAATCGGTTGAGATCCAAGCCACATCGATTGAAGTCCTGGGCACCATCGAGGATCCCGAAACCTACCCGATTGCAAAAAAGCGCCACAGTTTCGAGTATCTTCGCTCGGTCGCCCATTTAAGACCACGAACCAATACGTTCGGTGCCATCACTCGTGTGCGCACCGTACTCGCTCAAGCCATTCATCAATATTTTTTCGATCGCGAATTCCAATGGGTCAATACGCCCTTGATCACCGGCAGTGATTGTGAAGGTGCTGGAGAACTGTTCAGAGTCAGCACGCTCGATCTCCTCAATCGGCCAAATGACCAGGATTACGCCAATGATTTCTTCGGCCAGGAAACCTTTCTAACCGTTTCTGGGCAACTCAATGTGGAATCCTACTGTTTGGCCATGTCTAAGGTTTATACCTTTGGTCCCACTTTTCGTGCAGAAAACTCAAATACGTCTAGGCACTTGGCCGAATTTTGGATGGTGGAACCAGAAATTGCCTTTGCCGATCTCAACGACAATGCCGATCTAGCAGAAGGCCTTCTGCGGCATTTGGCCAAGCATGTGCTGGATATGTGTCAGAGGGATCTCGCTTTTTTCAACGAACGCATAGACTCGAGCGTGATCGGTAGACTCGAGCAAGTGGCAAACAGCGCCTTTGAGCGTATGGAATACTCTGACGCGATCAACATTTTAGAGCGTTCGGGTCAGACTTTTGATTTCCCTGTGAGTTGGGGACGCGACCTTCAAAGCGAGCATGAGCGCTATCTTGCAGAGCAACATGTGGGACGACCGGTGATCCTGATGAATTATCCACGGGACATCAAAGCGTTTTACATGCGCCTCAATGACGATGAGCGCACGGTGGCTGCAATGGATGTGCTGGCACCGGGAATTGGTGAAATAATTGGTGGCAGCCAACGTGAGGAACGACTGGATCTGCTTGAATCCAGAATGGATGACGCGATGCGCGAGCATTTATGGTGGTATCTTGACCTGCGGCGCTACGGAACAGTGCCTCATGCCGGGTTTGGGTTAGGCTTCGAGCGTTTGCTCGCTTATGTGACGGGTATGGACAATATTCGAGATGTCATTCCTTTTCCTCGAACGCCCGGGAACGCGCAATTTTGAAGCGCGTCCACTAACCACCCATCATCATCTTCCAACTCTCGAGGTTATTGATTCTCATGTAGGCGTTGGTTCGCTTGGTGTCCCCCATCGTCGCGTGGGCCACTGCGCTGTAATTGTGTCCTGGCAGGAGAATGGTCTCATCGGGTAACTCCGCGAGTTTGCGCAGACTGTTGAACATATCTTCCGAATTCGATCCAGGCAGATCTACCCGGCCACAGCCATCGATAAAGAGGGTATCACCCGAGATCAACGTATGCTTGACCCGAAAACATTGTGATCCTGGTGTGTGACCCGGTGTATGCAAAAACTCGATGTCAACATCACCCACAGCCAATTTGTCGCCAGATGAAACGGACTTAAGGTCTGTTTTAGACACCCCTGTTACCTTCTGCACGCCAGCGACTTCGTGCTCATTGGCGTAAATCGGCAGCGCGTGTCGCTCAAGGAGGGCTGCGACACCCTCCACCACGTTATGGCCAAAGCTTCCCCCACAATGATCTGGGTGATAGTGGGTTACCAGCGCACCTTTCAAGGTGTAGTCCCGCTCATCGACAAAATTCAATAAGCCGTCTATGTCCCAGGCAGGGTCAATCACCACCACTTCCCTTGTTGCCTTATCGCCTATCAAATAAGCGAAATTCTGCATGGGGCCGATTTGGATTTGTTCAACAATTAATTGATCAAGCTGGGACACAACAGTCACTCCTTACTTCGTCTCTCATCGGTGTAACGCGGCGCCAAATCAAAGCGCAGCGGTCACTGCAATCTCAACTTTGAGCGAGTCAAGCGCGAGATTGGACTCAACGCATGCACGAGTTGGGGTTGACCCTTGCAGCACCCAGGCATCCCAGACTTCATTCATGGCTGAGAAATCACTCATAGATTTCAACCAAATTTGGGCTGTCAGTAATTTCGACTTGTCGGTCCCTGCAGCCGCAAGCAATGCGTCAATCGCTTCGAGAACTGCTTTGGTTTGCGCTTTGATATCACCGTCTGCCGCCTGCATCGCCACTTGACCGGCGGTGTGGATCAAACCGCCATAGCAAACCGCCTGACTCATCCTCGGTCCGCAATCGATTCGATGTATGTCTGCCATGTTCTCTCTCCTGAAAAAGGGCTGCTCTTTGCGCCAGTGCTGTCAAAGATGCTAACACACTGCCGAAGCGATCAGTCGCCACTCAAGTTGCGGCAAGGACCATAAGATCTTCGATGCTCCGCCAGTAACCCAAATTGCTTCAGCGCTGCGAGATGCGATGGGGTGGGATAGCCTTTGTGTTGCGCGAACCCGTACTCTGGATACTGGTCATGCAAGGCCACCATCTGGCGATCTCGATGCACCTTCGCAAGGATGGACGCCGCCTTAATAGCATCGACTCGATCGTCGCCTTTGACCATCGCAATGCCTAGTCGAATGGTGGTTTCCGGAACGTGGCGGCCGTCTACCAGCAGACCCCAAGGCTCAAACGGAAGCCCTTCCACCGCCCGCCGCATCGCAAGCAAGCTTGCTTGGTGAATATTCAATTGGTCGACCTCTCTGGCGGAGGCTTCCGCAAGAGAAAACGCGAGCGCTTCACGTTCAATGACATTCGCGATTAGTTCTCGTCGAGATTGAGACAACTTCTTGGAGTCTCTGAGACCACCGATGTGGTGTCTTTGAGGTAACACCACCGCCGCGGCCACGACCGACCCAATCAATGGTCCTCGCCCAACCTCATCAACGCCCGCCCACATCGGGGTCAGGCCGACCCGTCTTCAATCAGGGCCGCTATTGCGGGGACCGCATGCAGTTCCAGTGGACGAGCCAATTGCTCACGAATGAGGCGAAAGGTCTTGAGACGCGTCTTGTGCGCCTCCTCATTCAGCGAACGCACAATGGCATCGGCGATCGGTTGCGCCGTTGCGGCATCTTGAATGAACTCCTCCACCAGGGCGTGCCCACTCAATATGTTCGGTAACGAGAATCGCTCGAGCCTCACCAAGGATTTGACAATTTGATAGGTCCACCATCCCACTCGATAGACGACCACCATCGGCTTATCAAGCAACATTGCTTCAAGCGCCGCCGTCCCCGCGTTAACCAATACACAATCTGCTTCGATCATGACAGCCTCAGCATTGCCGACACTGAGCAACACCTCAGACTCTTCGAACGCAGCGGGAAGCCAGCGCTCGATTTCGCGGGCAAGACGCGCGTTGACCGCCGGTATCAACACTTTTACAGAAACACCTAGGTTCGCCAAACAAGACACCACTTCGCCATAGAGGGGCATCATCATCGCAACCTCTGATCGCCGACTCCCTGGTAAGCAAGCCAGACGAAGCTCTGGACCCTGGGTTGAGGATAGATCCTCTTGTGCTTCTTGCACTTCGAGTTGTTTCAGAAGGCGGGCTTTCGGATGCCCGACGCAGGTCACGCGAATCCCGTGACGTTCATAGATTTCGGTCTCGAAAGGGAACAGACACAACATCAGATCAACGTTTCGTTTGATGCGGTGAATTCGACCCTGACGCCAGGCCCAAACGCTGGGTGAAACGTAGTGCACCGTTTTCACACCCGCGCGTTTCAATTGACCCTCCAGAAGTAGGTTGAAGACGTTGAAATCAATGCCGATAAAGCAAACGGGGTCGGCTGCCAGCGTTCGCTTTTTAAGTTGCCAGAGTTTGAACACTAAAGAAGGGAGCTTGAGAAGCGGTTCAACAAACCCATTAACTGAAAAAGACTCAATCCCAAACCAGGGCTCGAGCCCTGCGTCGCACATGGCGGGACCACCCACCCCTAGAAACCGAGCATTGCCAAATCGTGTTTTCAATGCTGTGATAAGTGCAGCGCCTAACTGGTCGCCCGAGGCTTCACCTGCAACCAGGACAAAATTCAAAGCGCCTTCTCCGCCAAATCAGCGGTTGGATTGTTGCTCAGCACAGGTCAAAAGCGTGGAACAAGCGAGCTGATCACCCACATAGGCTTTCCCCTCAGCTTTCATCCAGTGACTGCGCAAATTCAAAATTTCGACCTCGAGCCGAACCTGGTCGCCAGGTACGACACTGCGTTTGAATTTCGTCCGATCTGTCCCGGCGAGGTAATAGATGTATCCGTCGTTGATCGAACGTTTGCGAGTATGAAACGCAAGGATACCTGCAGCCTGAGCCAGTGCTTCAACAAGCAACACGCCAGGAAAAACCGGTGTTTCAGGAAAGTGCCCAGTGAACATGGGTTCATTAATGGTCACGTTTTTGATAGCGATAATTTTCTGATCGGACGGCATTTCCACGACTCGGTCGACCAGTAAAAAAGGGTAGCGATGAGGTAACAACTTCCAAATTTCTTGAACGTCCAACATCTTATTTCCTTAGTGGCCCAATTTAGGCAAGCGCGACGGTCTCAGGACGTTTTCCTAAGACCTCGGTACAGACTCCCCAACCGCTTGAAAACCGCGGCGTTCTTTTTCCACAGCGTACTCTCCATCAACCCTGTACCCGAACTGTAGCGACCGGGTTGATCAATCGACTTGGAAACCAAGGTCATGGCGGTAATCTGAACTTGGTCAGTGATCGTGATGTTATCGATGATGCCTACCGCCCCTCCGATCATGCAATATCGACCGATGGTTGTGCTACCGGCAATGGCGGTACACCCAGAAACAACGGTGTGCGCGCCCACTTTTGATCCATGCCCGATCTGCACCTGATTATCAATTTTGACACCATCTTCAATGATCGTGTTTTTCAATGCGCCTCGATCAATAGTGGAACCTGCACCAATCTCGACGCGATCACCAATATCGACGCCGTAAATCTGGGGGATCTTTACGAGGGCGGCGACTTCTGGGTCGAATTCGTAACCAAACCCATCAGCACCAATCACCGCGTTCGCGTGAATAATGCATTCGTCGCCAATGCGGGTTCCTCGATAGACCACGACGTTTGCGTGGATGGTCGTGTTCGAACCAACTACCGATTCTTCTCCGATCACTGCGCCAGATCCAATAACGGTGTTCTCGCCGATGCTCGCACCCGCTCGAATCACCGCGTGAGGGCCAATGGCCACACCTTCGCCGATCACCGCGGAGCTCGCGATCGACGCCGAGGCATCGATACCCGGTCCTTGCTCGGCTTTGTCAAAAAGCGTTGCGATTCTCGCCCAAGCTAGCCGAGGTCTCTCTGCGATCAAGACGGGCATTTCGACCCCATGAGCATCACCTTGTGCCAGACAGACGCCGGCGGCTTGGCTCGACACTAACAGGTCTCGGTACTTCGGATTAAACAAGAACGTTAGATCCCCTGGACCCGCTGCATCTAATGAGGCGAGTCCGGTGATCTGAACCTTGGGGTCTCCCCGGAGCTTCAAATTAAAGCGTTCGCTAAGATCTCCGAGGGTGAGAATCACAATCGATGAGGGCGGCGATTAATCAGCCCGATCCATTTCGTTCAGTTTCTCGGTCACTTTACGTGTAATGTCGTAGAGATCGCCGACATACAGCGCTGCCGCTCGTGGCAAAATCATATCGTAATCGTTTTCGAGGACCAGATCCTCGATGGCTTTTCGCACTTTGCCATCTGTGCCCGCAAAAAGTTCTTGCTGACGAGCCGCGACCTCTTTCTGCAGTTTCTGACGCTGATAAACGAAATCGTTGTTGAGCGACTCAATTTCCTGTTGCACACGACGCTTCTCGTCTTCACTCATGACTTCACTGTCTTTTTGCATTTTTTGCAGTAACGCGGCAGCCTCGGTCTGAATCTTCTTGATGGTCTCTTCGTCGGCCGAAAATTCTTGCTGCAGTTGCTGAAGCAACTTTTGTGCGCTCTCTGAACTCGCCACGGCTCTATCGACGTCAACAACCGCCAGCTTGACCTCGGCAATTGCTGATGCTGACCCAAGCAGCCCAAAACACAGGCTGATCATCAACCATTTTTTCAACGTCGCTTGCACCATATTTTCCTCACTCTTGTTGTTGAGCATGCCACACCTGATTCAGGCGTCCTTCCTTGGCAGCTACTTCCTTGTTTATCTGTTATCTAGCTTAGCGTCACTTCCCGGGCTCTGTCTGCTCGCAAACTGAAGACCGCCTTCCCCTGCAATCGCAGACACGCGACTGACAACCGCAGAGGCAACGCGCGTAAGGCACGCTTTAAGGCACCCCTAAAACATTTCGTCCTTAAAACCACGAGACATCACTCAACTTCGCGAGAGACTACCATCCCAAGCGGGGCGAGATATTGTCATAACCCTTGTTTGGATTCAACGCATTAGACGCCAGAAACCTTAGAAAGTTCGGCCTAATTCGAACTGAAATGATTCTCGCTCGTCGCCATCACGCGTATTAACCGGATAGGAAATTGCGAAGCTGATCGGCGCGAACCCAGTAATCCAGGTGACGGAAACACCCGCTGAATATCGCAATTCACCATCTTTAACGTCTAAACAATAGGTGGAGATCTCTGGGCAATTGCTGTTGAAGACGTTTCCTGCGTCAAAGAAGAGCGCCGACTTGAGCTGCCGCTGATCTTCCACAAACGGAAGGGGAAACAAGATCTCAGCACTACCCTCGATCAAAATATTTCCACCAATTGGATCCGGGTCCGAATAGGGGTCATTGGGCGATCGCGTGGTTCTAGGGCCCAAGGTGTTGGATTTGTAACCACGAACAGAACCAAAACCGCCCGAATAGAAATGCTTGTAGAACGGGTAAGTTTCCGTGTCGCCAAAAGTTCCGCCATAGCCAAGATCCGTTCTGAGTCGAAGCGTAAAGAGCCTCGTTAGAGGAAAGAAGATCTGGCCCGAATAGTTAACTCGAAAGAACTCTAACTCACTTCCAGGGACTGTGGCTTCGAAGGATAAGGATTGCGATCGACCCGCCGTAGGCAAAAGGCCTCGGTTAAGCGCAGACATCTGGTAGGCAGCCGAGAGTGTGATCAACTTAAATTGATTGCCCTCTTCCGAGAGGAATCGGGAGATCTCCTGAGCAGGGAAAATGCCTTCTTTGATTTTCGTGTCTTCAGCGCCAACGGTGAAGTTAAAGCGTGATATTTCACTGATGGGATAACCAAAACTCACGGTTGCGCCCAAGGTATCCGTTGAAAAGCGAGCAATGTTTCGCTCGTCAAACGAGGTGCTTCGATAGTAAACCGAATAACCCCGACTCACGCCATCAACCGTGAAATAAGGGTCAAAGAAGGACACATTGTAGGAGGTCTGATAGGAGCTTCGATTCACACTAAAATTGAGTGAGTTCCCGCTGCCGAAGACATTCGATTCCTGATACGAAAGCCCCAAAATGGCACCGTAATCCTGCGCATAACCAAAAGTTGCCGAAATTGCGCCGGAGGGCTGCTCTTCGACGGTGTATTCAACATCGATCTGATCCGCCACGCCCGCAACAGTCGGTGTTTCAACACTGACTTCCTTGAAAAAACCTAACCGCTCCAGCCGGATTTTCGACGCTTCTATGTAGGAATTGGAAGCCCAGCCTCCCTCCATTTGCCGCATCTCGCGACGCAAGACCTCGTCTTGCGTCAGCGTGTTACCCGAAAATGTGATCCGACGAACATAAGCCCGATTACCGGCGTCAACAAAAAACTTGACCACCACAGACTCACCATCTTCGGACAACTCAGGGCTTCCGGTGGCGCTGGCGAAGGTGTAGCCAGAGTTACCTAGCACGGCTTCAATGCGCTCTTCTGATAACGTCATCAGCTCTCGAGAAAAGATTTGCCCTGGAGACGTCAGCAGCATCGACCGAATACTTTCCTCGGGGATGTCCCTCAGCTCACCGCTGATCTCAACGGTCGATATTTCGTACTGCTCGCCCTCACTCACGTTGATGGTGATGTACACATCTTCCATGTTGGGTGCAATCGCGACTTGCGTCGACGTGATCTCGAAATTCAGATAGCCACGATCTAAGTAATAGGATTCAAGGGATTCAAGGTCACCTTTTAGTTTTTCTCTCGAATACTGGCCATCCTTGGTATACCAGGAAAGCCAAGTGGGCAGTTTCAACTCAAACTGCTCTCTCAGCGTCTCATCGTCGAATTTGGAATTACCCACAATATTGATGTGGCGAATTCCAGAGACATTGCCTTCATCAATATTGACCTTGAGCGCCACTCGATTGCGAGGCAAATCTTCGACTTCGGTTTCTATTTCCGCGTCGTAGCGTCCCTGAAGAACATATTGCCGTTCGAGCTCAGCTCCCATTTGATCGAGGGTGACTTTTTTGAAAATTTCGCCCTCGGCGAGACCGGCATCGGACAAGCCTTCAGTTAGGGCTTCCGTTTTAATCGCTTTATTACCGTCAAATTCAATACTATCAATGGTGGGTCGCTCCTTAACGATAATAAGAAGCACATTCCCGTCTCGTCCAACTTTGACGTCATCAAAGTACTCTGTGCGAAACAATGCGCGAATAATTCGCCTCAACCCGTCATCATCCACGTCATCGCCGACATTAAATGGAATCGCTCCGAAGACGGTACCTGCTGAAATACGTTGCAAGCCCTCAACACGAACGTCTGTGACCACAAACGCGTGCGTGATGGTCGCGGTTAGGAATGCGCCGAGGAAGAGAGCCGCGCGAAAAACATGATGAAAAGTATTCACAAAAGATCCGTTACAGCCGAAGCAAGTCATTATAAAAGGCGAGAAGCATGATGCCCACCAACAGCACCAGCCCAACTTGTAATCCCAGGTATTGAAGACGTTCTGGTATGGGTCGGCCCGCGAGCGCCTCTACCGCATAATAAAGCAGATGGCCCCCATCCAACATGGGTACTGGCAATAAATTTAGGACCGCGAGGCTGACGCTGATCAGTGCGATAAAGCCAAGGTACGTATCAAGACCTCGCTCTGCGGTTTGCCCCGCAATCTTAGCAATCGTGATCGGGCCCGATAGATTCCTCGGGGACAATAATCCCTGGATCATCTTGACCAAACTCTCAACAGTGAAGCGCGTCATTGCCCATGTTTTTTGTACGGCAGGAACCCAAGCACCCAGCATTGAATACTCTCTCACTCTCACCCTGTCCGGTGGGAATTCGTAGTCACCAAGTGCCGCGCCAATGCGCCCAACCTCCACGCCGGCGTCGTCAACCGCTTCGGGTGTGACCCAACGATCAATGACTTCATTGCCGCGCTCTAATCGCAATGCCAACGTTTGATCAGGGCTTGCCCTGACAAATTCCACAAATTCGATCCAACCTGCGACCGGCTCTCTGTTGACTGACAGCACTCGATCCCCCGTCAGGAGCCCACCCTGCTCTGCAGGACTTGAAGAACTCACCTCTCCCAGCACGGCGGGAACAATGGGGACATGGAGTGACAGCCCGAGCTCGGACGCAGGGTTAGGGTCAGCCAGCTCCGAGAGCCATCGATCGATGGGAATTTGTGCGCTATAAGTCATCTCATTGGCATCCCAGGCCCTAGAGACCTCAAAGGCCAGACTCCCCGATTCTCCGAGCCGATCAAGAAGTTGGAGGTTAAATGCGGTCCAATCCGTGATGGGCACCTGATCCAAGCGCAGGACCTCATCGCCCGATTGTAACCCCGCCACGCTTGCAGGACTCCCGGGCGCCACCTCAATCACTGGCGAAAAATCCCGCACACCCATCACGAAGACCATCCAATAGACGACCACCGCTAGCAGAAAGTTTGCCAAGGGACCGGCGAACGCAATGAGTGCGCGTTGCCAGAGCGGTTTTGTGTTGAATGCAAACGACCGCTGATCCTCAGGCACAAATCCATCACGTTCGTCCAGAAATTTGACATAGCCACCGAGCGGAATCATGGCAATGCAATACTCTGTTCCCATGAGGGGTTCGTTGGCGCGCGTTCTTATTCCAGGCTCTGAACCCGACGCGACCGGTTCAATCTCAGGCGGTGCACCTTCAAATCGAACTAAGGCTTTGCCGAACCCGATGCTAAAGCGTTCAACATGAACACCACACCACCTAGCAACTTGAAAATGACCGTATTCATGAACAGCGATCAACACCGCGAGCGTCACAATCAGTGCAATAACACTTTGAAGAATATCTAGAAACATTTAGTCATCTGTCTTTGGGCTTCCAAACGGCATCGCGAATCAAATGATAGGACCGCCTCAATCGACGGGAGTTCCTCAATGGCCATTGCATCAACCGTGGTCTTTACCACGCGTTCGATATCCGTAAATCGAATGCGCTCTTGAAGAAAGGCGTCCACTGCCACCTCGTTCGCGGCATTCAGGGCCACTTTCGCAGACTGACCTTCTGAGGCGATTTGACGGCAGAGGTGAAGTAAAGGAAATCGATGATGATCTGGGGCTCTAAATGACAATTCGAGGCCGCTCACGAAATCAAGCGGGGCCACCCCACTGGTCATTCGCTGGGGCCACGCCAAGGCGCTGGCAATCGGCGTGCGCATATCCGGTTGGCCCATTTGTGCTAAGACCGAACCATCCTCAAATGCGACCATAGAATGCACAACACTCTGCGGATGAATTACGATATCAATCTTTGCGCTTGGGACACCAAAAAGAAAGCAAGCCTCGATGAGCTCAAGCCCCTTATTCATCATGGTCGCTGAATCGACTGAAATCTTTCGCCCCATGGACCAGTTTGGATGAAGACACGCCTCAGCAGGCGTGATGCGCTCGAAGGAATCCATTGGGCGCTCAAGAAATGGGCCGCCCGATCCAGTGAGCAAGAGTTTGGCGACGGTGCTCCCCACGGCTCTAGAATTACCCAAGCACTGAAAAATGGCGTTGTGCTCGCTGTCCACGGGAATGACTTCACCGCCATTTCTCCCGATCGACGATAGGAACAATTCACCGGACATCACAAGGGACTCTTTGTTCGCTAGCAAAACCGTTTTGCCAGCGGCCGCAGCAGCATACGTAGGCTCAAGCCCGCTCCCGCCAACAATTGCGGCCATCACGTGGGAGACCTCATCGGCTTCTGCAACACTTCGCAGCGCCTCGCGACCCGCTCTGGCCTCGGTTTTTAACCCTCGCACTTTTAATCCCTCAGCAAGCGCTGCGTAGTGACTCGGGTCTGAGACGACCGCGACTTCCGGCACCACCGCTTCGCATTGGGATATCAAGCGGTCGACTTGCGAGTGCGCAGTGAGTGCGTAAACAAAGAGGTCGGTTTGCTCAGCCAAGACCGCAAGGGTCTGTTGCCCGATCGAGCCGGTCGAACCCAATACGGTCAGCCCTGAACGCGGCCTCACACCGCACCTCCATAAACCAGCCAGAGAACCAGCATCGGCGCCACCGAAAATAGACTATCCAAGCGATCGAGGAACCCTCCATGCCCAGGCAAGAGTTGGCTTGAGTCCTTGATATCTCGAACTCGCTTGAACATCGACATCGCTAGATCACCAAGAATACTGACAAACACCATCACGCTGGCCATCAGCAACCAAAAGAGTTCGACCTTCCAATTCGATAGCCCAAAGAGACCGGTTTGCACTCGCCAAAGGAGGACAAAGATCAGCGTGATAACCCAACCCCCGTAAACCCCTGCCCAGGATTTCCCGGGACTCACGGCCGGATGGAGTTTGCGTTTACCCCAACGACGGCCAGTAAAATAAGCACCGATGTCTGCACACCAGACCAGCCCTAGCAACAGGAACAAATTGGCTGCGTAGTTGGGCTCCGATTGAAGAATGATCAAAGCGAGTCCCGCAGGCACCATGACCAAGATGCCTAGGGCCAGGATCGGCATCGCCTCTTTCAAGGCGGACGGGTAATTTGGAAAGCGTAGCACCAGGTATGCCGCAATCACCCAGGTCATCAGGCTGATCCAGAGCCACGCGATGCTAGGCGGCACAAAACTGGTGATCAACCCGATCAGGAGTGCATAAGCTATTCGGCTCCAGCCACGAAGATGCGCAAAATTGGCCCACTCCCAACCGCACACCGCGAGAACCGCAGCAATAAACAGGACATAAGCAGAAGCATCAAGCAGTAACAGCGCCGCCAGCGCAAGAGGCGCAATCATCAACGCCGTGATCACTCGAGATCTAAGCATGACCGCTTCCTCTGATGATTAAAACTCCATCAGTTCCTTTTCTTTCTTCTCAAGCAAGCCATCCACCGACTTTACCTTCAAGTCGGTCAGCTTCTGAACCTGATCTTCGGCTCGTCGAGCGTCGTCTTCCGAAATCTCCTTTTCCTTTAGGAAATCTTTGACGTCGGAGTTTGCATCACGCCGAATATTCCGAACCGCAATCCGGGTATTCTCCGCCTCGTTTCGAGCAGCTTTGGCGAGATCTCGACGATTTTCTTCGGTCAGCGGTGGCATCGTGATACGCACGCTTTCTCCACCGCTATTCGGCGTTACACCCAAATCTGACTTGAGAATGGCCTTTTCAATCAGCGGAATTGTAGTGCGATCCCAAGGCGCGATAACGAGCGTTCGACCCTCCTCAACGTTGATGTTTGCCATCTGTTTGAGCGGCGTCACGCTGCCGTAATAGTCCACATCCACAGAATCAAGAAAACTGGGATGAGCACGCCCCGTTCTAATCCTCGCAAATGCAGCTTCGAGAGCAACGATGCTCTTGTCCATTCGATCTTCTGCATCTTCCAAGATTTCATTAATCATAAGGTTCTCCTCTCACACCCTTCAGATGACCCAATCAGCAACTGATGGTTTCTTGGATGTGGATCCTCCAAGCGGTCTGCTGATCTCTCTGACGCCAGCGCGATCTTAGGAAGGAGGCAATCCGCTCGTCACCAGCGTCCCTTCGTGATCAGACACCACCGCGTTGAGCAATGCGTCTTGTTTATCAAGCTTAAAGACCCGGAGCGGCATATCGTGATCGCGGGCGAGGCAAATGGCGGTCAAATCCATCACACCGAGCTGATCTTCTAGCACTTTATCGTAGGTGATTTCGTCGTATCTCACTGCCTCTGAATGAGTCATCGGGTCTGCCGAATACACACCATCCACTTTCGTGGCCTTCAACACGACATCCGCTTCAATTTCGATCCCGCGTAAACAAGCAGCCGAATCCGTGGTAAAAAACGGATTCCCGGTTCCAGCAGAGAAAATCACGACATCACCATCTTGAAGATGGCGGATGGCCAATCTGCGGTCATAGTGTTCAACGACACCGCTCATCGGAATCGAAGACATCACCACCGTTTGAATGTTCGCTCGCTCAAGCGCATCACGCATCGCAAGCGCATTCATGACCGTAGCCAGCATACCCATGTGATCGCCAGTGACGCGATCAAGCCCTGCGGCGGAAAGGGCGGCTCCGCGGAATAGATTGCCACCGCCGATGACCAGACCCACCTGAATCCCAATCCCCACTAACTGACCAATCTCTAATGCGGTTCGGTCCAAGACCTTCGGGTCGATTCCAACGCCCTCGACACCGAGCGCCTCTCCACTCAGCTTAAGTAGGACTCTTTGATATTTGGGCGTGGGTTTCTTCTGCGGCATTCTGACCTCGGCGTTTAACCCAGTTGCTGCGCAACTTCTGCGGCGAAATCGATTTCTTCTTTTTCGATGCCTTCACCCACTTCAAAGCGTGAAAATGCCAGAATCTCCGCGCCTTCTTTCTTGAGAAGTTGCTCGACCTTGGTATCTGGGTCCTTCACGAAACCCTGTTCAGTGAGACTGATTTCACTGAGGAACTTCTTGATACGGCCTTCGACCATTTTTTCTACTATGTCCGCGGGTTTCCCACTTTCAGCCGCCTGAGCCGAGTAAATCTCCCGCTCCTTCGCGATGGTGGCTTGGTCCACTTGGTCAGGTGAGACAAATTGAGGGTTTGAAGCCGCGATATGCATCGCCAAATCTCGGCCCAGCGTTTCGTCACCACCGGTTTGAGAGACCAAAACGCCGATCTTTGCGTTTGAGTGGATGTAAGCCGCAACCTGTCCGGCGTACTTCACAATTCGTCGAACACTGCAGTTTTCGCCGATTTTCTGAACCAACGCCTCTCGATCCGCTTCCAAACCAGCAGACATCAGCGTCGCAACATCAGTCCCTTCTTGGGCATGGGCAGCACTCGCGACCTTGTCCGCGAACGCCAGAAAGTTCTCATCTTTGGCTGCAAAATCGGTCTCACAGTTGACTTCAACCATGGTTCCGCCGTTTTCGTCCGACTTCACAACGATGGTCCCGTCGGCGGCGATACGACCTGCCTTCTTCGCTGCCTTCAGGCCGCTCGATTTCCTCAAGCTATCAATGGCCTCTTCCATATTGCCATCGGATTCGACCAATGCTTTTTTACAATCCATCATGCCAAGCCCGGTAATCTCTCTGAGCTCTTTCACCAACGCTGCAGTAATTGCTGCCATATCCTTCTCTTCCTTTTAAAACTTCATGCGGCAGTCGAGCGGCTGGTTGCCCGACTTGCTGCTCATCCCCCGAAAGCCCAATTCACATGCTGCTTGGATTCTCTCGTCGCGGCCGCAACGGGGTCCTTTCAATCGTTTCTAATAAGTTTCCGTCTAGCTGCTAGTCGACGAGAGGCGCCGCACCGGCAGAACCCATCAGCCTTCCAACGTGCGTTGAGCGCAGCCCCACCCAATTGTTCAGCTGACGAGTCTACTGATCCTTCTCAACAGACTCAGCCTCCCCTGATTCCGGGGCATCAGCCTCGGTATCGACCGATGCTTCGGTCGGGGCCTCTGACGCTTCTGAAACTTCAACCTCAGCCGCTTGCGCACTGGTCGATTCAGGTGCTGCGTCTTGTACCTCAACAAAGTCGCTCTCTACCATCCTCGAGCCGTCTTGTCTGGCGTTCAAAATGGCATCCGCAAACGCTGCAGCGAATAAGCGAACCGAGCGGATCGCGTCATCGTTGCCAGGGATAACGAAATCAATGCCATCGGGATCGCTGTTGGTGTCAACAAGACCAATGACTGGAATGCCTAACTTGCGCGCTTCAGTGACCGCAATCGCCTCATAATCGACGTCTACGACCAGAATCACGTCAGGCAGCCCTCCCATATCCTTAATCCCGCCAAGACTACTCTCTAGTTTGTCCAGCGTTCTCTGACGCGTTAAGGCTTCGTGTTTCGTGAGCTTGGCGAAGGTTCCATCCGATTTCTGTTCTTCAAGGTCTCGAAGGCGGCGGATGGATTGACGAATCGTCTTGTAGTTCGTCAACATGCCGCCTAGCCAGCGCTTGTCTACATAGGGCATACCGCATCGAGAGGCTTCCTCTTTGATGATTTTCCCCGCGCTACGCTTAGTCCCTACAAACAGCACTTTGTTGCGCTTGTTCGCAATTTGGCCGACGAAGGCCAGGGCGGCCTCCAAGGCAGGCACCGTTTTTTCAAGATTAATGATGTGAATGTCGTTGCGAGCCCCAAAAATGTACTCCTTCATTTTGGGGTTCCAGTACCGCTTTTGATGACCGAAGTGAGCGCCTGCCTCTAGCAGGTCGCGCATGCTGACCTGACTCATTTGATTTCCTTTTAATCGGGTTAATCTTCCATACACCCCAGTCCACAACCCGAAGGCACCCATGTCCTGTGTCGATGTATGTGCTTATTTTTTAACGTTTTTCTAACGCTTACTTTCTCTACCGCTCAGCCCCTTACCGTTGGAATACCTTCCTTGATAAGTCGCCCTGAGATTGCACGCGCTTTTTTCGTACCGCTTATCCTTGCCTGCTCGTGTTCCGCGTGTTTGTTGCTGTTTTGGTCGATCTTCGAACAGCCCGGCCCGATCAACGCTCCTGACCCTTTGCCTAGCTTGTTCCGCAGACAAATCCCAGTCATCTATTCTCTTGCACCACCCACACGTTGCACCACCCACACGACTCAGCTCATTGAGCCGAGCTATATCGGAAAGAATCGCGTGGAACCGCTCCCCTCCCCAACAGGCGGCGCGATTTATACCATAAAAACCCCCATTTCTCTATGTCAGTCTCCTATAACCAAACAGGGTTGCTATACTCTGTATTCCTTTCATTGGGTCATTTCCCCTTGGTCAATATCAAGACATCAGAAGAGCTCGACAAGATGCGTGAGGTTGGCTCACTCGCCGCCCAGCAACTCGAAATGATCGAGAGCTATATTCAGCCCGGCGTAAGCACCGGTGAGCTTGACCGCATTTGCCATGACTACACGATCAATATTCAAAAGGCGGTACCTGCGCCGCTGAATTACCGAGGCTTTCCCAAGTCGATCTGTACCTCAGTCAACCATGTGGTGTGCCACGGTATCCCTTCAGATGACAAGATCCTGAAAGACGGCGATATCATCAATGTCGATGTGACATTAATTAAAGACGGGTTCCACGGCGATACCAGCAAGACTTTTATTGTTGGCAAACCCAGTGTTCGAGCCAAACGATTAGTTGAAGTCTGCCAAGAAAGTCTTTATCGCGGGATTCAAGCAGTGAAACCTGGCGCCCGTTTAGGCGATATCGGGTTTGCCATTCAGGCCTTTGCCGAGAAGCAGCGATTTTCAGTCGTTAGAGAATATTGTGGGCACGGCATTGGTCGGACCTTCCATGACGAGCCTCAAGTCCTTCATTATGGTCGGCCAAACACGGGGCTAGAGTTGAAAGCAGGCATGACGTTCACCATCGAGCCCATGCTCAATGCCGGTCGGGCAGCAGTGAAGCTTCTACCCGATCAATGGACGGTCGTGACCAAAGATCATCAACTCACCGCCCAATGGGAACACACCATTGCCGTCACTGAGACGGGTTACGAAATATTGACGCTGCGCAGCGATGACACCATCAGCCGTTGCGGTTGATACCGATGACTGGCTGGATCGCGCAGCCATTCTGGAGGCGAAGAACCCGATCGCTTTATTAAAAAGTGCGATCGCTCGCCACAAGAATGCTATCGAGGAGGCGCTTCGCGAGGGCGCGTCCATCGAAGGCATGCTTGCGCGGCAGTGCTGTTTCACTGACACCCTCATCAACCTTTGTTGGTCGCGCTTTAGCTGGGATGAAAATCTCAGCAGCTGGCGGAAGACCAGGATCGCACTGGTGGCTGTCGGGGGTTACGGTCGACGTGAACTCATGCCCCATTCCGATATTGATCTGTTGATCCTCTCGGAACGGGACAATCTGCAGAAGCACGCGGCGAATATTCAATCATTCACCACCCTACTCTGGGACATCGGCCTTGAGGTCGGCCACAGCGTCAGAAGCCTAGGCGATGCGTTCAATCAGGCGAAGAATGACGTCACCATCATGACTTCGATGCTGGACGCTCGGATACTTTGCGGATCACCTGTCCTGCTGGATCGTCTCGAAAAACGACTCGAGCGAAAAAAATGCTGGCGAGTCAGTGACTTTTATAAGGCCAAACTCGAGGAACAAAACGAGCGGCACGCCAAATCCAACCACACGGAATACAGTCTCGAACCCAACGTCAAAACCTCTCCAGGGGCGTTGAGAGATATCCATACCCTACTCTGGATCGCAAAACTGGCGCTCAAAACAGATCACTTGGAAACCTTGGTTCAGCTTGGGTTCTTCGAGCCTCGCGAGGCCGAGGAGCTAGAGGAAGCGCGTGCCTTCTTTTGGAGAATTCGATTCGCGTTGCATTTAACGCGTGGGCGGGACGAAAACAGACTCCTCTTTGATCATCAGAGGCAGCTCGCGGACCTTCTCGGTTATGAAGATCGAGAGCAACTTGCCGTTGAACAATTCATGCAAGACTACTATCGGTTTGCGTTGTCAGTGAGCAGCATCAACGAAGTTTCTCTCCAGGCTTTTGAAGAACGGGTCCTAACACCTCAGTTAAACCGGCGCACACACATTACAGAGATCAATGAGCGATTCCAGGCGATCGATCAGAAGCTAGCCGCTAAACAGCCTGATTTGTTCCACCACCATCCTGAGGCCTTGCTTGAAATGTTCGTCATTTTGGGCGAATCGGCAACACTGAAAGGCATTCGCAGTGAAACCAGCCGCTTGGCAAAGTCTCAAGCGCCAAAAATCAACGAGAGCTTCCGCAACAGCCAAGCGTCCACCGAGTTATTCATTCGGCTACTGGGGGTAGAACATCATCTCTTCTCTCAATTACGCCGGATGAATCGTCTTGGCATCTTAGGCGCCTACCTGCCCGAATTTGAGCGTGTCGTGGGTCAGATGCAATTTGATCTCTTTCATATTTACACCGTGGATGCGCACACGCTCCAGGTGGTGAGAAACATGCGCAGGTTCCGTTACAAGAATCAGGAACAGCAATTCCCCATCGCTGCCCACATCCACCAGCGACTACCGAAAGTTGAACTACTCTACATCGCTGGCTTCTTCCACGATTTAGCCAAGGGCTTGGGCGGTGATCACTCGACCAAAGGTATCCAAATCGCGCGCAATTTTTGCGAGCGTCATCGTTTGGGCCAGTGGGAAACGAATCTCGTTTGCTGGCTGGTCGAACACCACCTGATCATGTCAACCACCGCACAGCGCAAAGACATATTTGATCCAGATGTGGTTAGAGAATTCGCCAGCCTGGTTGGTGACCAAGTTCGGCTCGATTATCTCTACGCTCTCACAGTTGCGGATATCAACGCGACCAATCCAACGCTCTGGAATAGTTGGAAAGCCTCACTTATGAGCCAACTTTACCTCGAGACAAAAAGAGTCCTGCGACTCGGTCTCGACCAAATGATTGATCGCGAGGATTACCTTAAACAGCTTAAAAGCAGCGTGATCGATAAGTTAAAGGAACGTTACATCGAGTCAGACCAGGTTGAACTGCTTTGGCAGGGGCTTGGCGAAGATTACTTCTTGCGCGAGTCCGCTTCGAACATGATTTGGCATGCGGAGTCGATGAACACCCATAACCTCGATGAGGGGCCGCTCATTTTGATTGGCGAAGACACCTCGCGATTGAACCGGGATGAAGGGGCGACGCATATTTTTATTCATGCCCGGCCTGATCAAGCGTCATTTCTGCAAATCGTAACGGCACTCGAACAAATGGACCTGAATGTCGTCGACGCTCGCATTCCTTCAAATGCCAAGGGCAGACGCGATTACATTTTTGATGTGCTCGAAATGAACCCGCTGTCAGCGACCGGTGTGCCCAGTAGAAATGACGAAATTCGACGGGCGCTGGAGCGCGCGCTCGCTGGTCAAACATCTGCCGCTACCGCCAGACGACGAACACCTCGGATGCTGAAGCAATTCGCCATCAAAACCCAAATCACCATCCACAACAAACCCGATCAACACTACACAGACCTTGAAGTGGTCACGGCCGACCGACCGGGACTACTCGCAAAATTGGCCCAAGTATTCGAAGCGGAGCAAATCGAGCTTCTCGCCTCAAAAATCACCACCCTGGGTGAGCGAGTCGAAGATATCTTTCAAATTTGCTCAATCAATGGGCGACCGATTGTGGAGGAAGAGCGCATCCAAGCGCTAACCTCGAAAATCAAAGACACCTTGGACGCTCACATTGCAGAGGCATCGCATTGAACCCAAATCTAGAGAAACTCCACGCTTACCCCTTTGCGAGACTGGGTGGTTTACTCTCAGATATTAAGCCCGAGCAGCCGCCGCTGTCGCTCGCGCTCGGCGAACCCCAGCACCGGGCACCCGACTTCTTGGTTCGAGCCATGCAAGAGGAACCAACACTAAGAGAGGGGTTTGGTCGATACCCGGCAACCGAAGGTACCATAGGGCTGCGCAACGCGATCTCGACCTTTATTGCACAACGTTTTACCCCAGCGCGCTGTGATCCGGAACATCATATCTTGCCCGTCAATGGGACACGCGAGGCACTTTTTAGTGTTGCTCAAGCGTTAGCTGATCCCAGCGAGCGCCCCCTCGCGATCATTCCGAATCCCTTTTATCAAATCTATGAGGGCGCAGCGCTGCTGGCAGGCTTAGACGTCCTCTATCTCAATGAGTCGTCCAACAACCAATGGAAAGCCGCACCTCAGGAAATAGACGCTCAGACCCTGAAACACGTCGGTTTCATCTATCTTTGCAACCCTGGCAACCCTCACGGACGGGTCCTAGGTGAGCAAGACCTAAGGGCGTGGATCGATCTTTCCCAGACTCATCGAATCCCGATCATCTGCGATGAATGCTACTCAGAAATCTACGAGCATGAAACTGACCCACCCCCAGGGCTCCTAACTGTCGCTGCGCAACTGGGTTTAACTGATTTTAGTTTGTGCCTCGTCTTTAACAGCCTTTCTAAACGTTCGAATCTGCCCGGATTACGATCGGGATTTGTCGCGGGCGACCCGGAACTGATTGAAGCGTTCAGGCTTTACCGAACCTATCATGGCAGCGCCATGGCGTTGCATACCCAATCGATAAGCACCTTAGCTTGGCAAGACGAAGGCCATGTCATAGAAAACCGGGCGTTGTATCGCAAGAAATTCGAAACTTTCTTATCCACCGTGGAAACGGTGTGGCCCATGCAACGACCGCCAGCGAGCTTCTTCCTATTCCCTGAGATACCGGTTATCCGTGGGCTCAAGCACCAAGATGACGAAGCATTCACGCGATGGCTATTTAAGCATGCGGGGATCAGGGTCCTGCCGGGAAGCTATTTGTCCCGGGACGCCGAAGGCGTTAACCCGGGTGCAGGTCACGTTCGTATCGCGCTCGTTGAAGCGGAAGCACAAGTTGAGATCGCCGCACGGCGTATCGTTCAAGCGATCGCCGAGTTCAGCTGAATCTTCTCGCCAAAGTGTTTAAACTGGCGCGCTTCAAACGAGGGACAGGCAATGTTTAGTCTTGGAATTGGGCTCGCAAGTAAAAATCTAAAGGGCGATGTGCTCGATGTGTTCTACCCTTCGGTGCAACTTGATCCCTCGAAAGTGCTCGCCGACGCGTTAACACTCGAGCATCCAGCGCTCGCCACAGCCGATTTCGTCGAAGTCAGTCTAGACGCCTTAGAAGCGCACTCAGTCCATCTGCCAGAACTCGCGTCTATTGAAGCGCTGGTATCGAAAACAACCAGTCAACGACCGGTGTCGCTGTTGGTGACACTACTGGCCGAAGACACAGCAGTTCGGTCCACACCGGGTGCCTATTTGAAGCTGCATCTGCTGTCGCTGCGTATGGTGCGGCCAAATTCAATGAACCTTGAAGGAATCTACGCCAATCTGCCCAATGTCGCCTGGAGCTCTGAGGGACCTATCGACCTCTCGGAACTGCCCGAACGACAGTTGAAGGCACGGCTCGAAGGTCGAACGCTAGATATTCTCAGCGTGGACAAGTTCCCCAAGATGACCAATTACGTGGTGCCCACTGGCGTGCGCATTGCCGATGCGGCTCGGGTCCGCCTGGGCGCCTACATGGGCGATGGCACCACCGTTATGCACGAGGGTTTCATCAACTTTAATGCGGGCGCCGAAGGTCCCAACATGGTCGAAGGCCGAATCTCTCAGGGCGTTTTCGTTGCCAAAGGCTCTGATCTTGGCGGTAGTGCATCCACCGCTGGGACACTGTCTGGAGGCGGAAATCTCGTGATCTCTATCGGTGAAGACTGCTTGATCAGCGCTAACGCGGGCACCGGGATTTCCTTAGGCGACCGATGCACGATTGAGGCCGGGCTCTACATCACACCCGGTACCGTGATCGAGGTGTTGGATGACACCCTAGCGCCGGTCAAAAAAGTCAAAGCCCGGGAGCTCAATGGACAAAGCGACTTGCTCTTTATCCGTCATTCTCAGACGGGTCAGGTCCAATGTCGAACAAACAAAAAAGCCATCGCGCTTAACGATATGCTTCACAGCCAAAACTAGGCACCAACGATCTACAAACCCAGGCAAACTCAGCCAGACTGATGGAGAACCAGCGAATGCCGGACCCCATGACTCGGCAACCTCTGCTAGAGCTTACCCGCCACTTGATCGAGCGACCGTCCGTTTCGCCCAACGACGAGGGCTGTCAGGAGATCCTCTTTGACCAGCTAAGCGGCGAGGGGTTTGAACGACAGCAACTGGATTTCGAAGATGTCCGCAATTTATGGGCGATCAAACGAGGTACCCATCCGGGCCCCACGCTCATTTTTGCAGGCCACACTGACGTCGTTCCGCCAGGCCCTCTAACCGAGTGGACCCACGATCCTTTCAAGTTGACGGTCGTAGACGACATTATTTATGGGCGAGGCGCAGCGGATATGAAGGGCGCACTGGCAGCCATGACCATTGCCGCAAAAACGTTTTTAACTGACTACCCGGAATTTAATGGCTCGCTGGGATTTTTGATCACAAGCGATGAAGAAGCCGTTGCAACACATGGGACGAAGCTCGCCATCAAGGCGCTGGTCGATTCGGGCATCAAAGTCGATTACGCCATCGTTGGTGAACCCTCAAGCAGCGAAGTCTTGGGCGACACGATCCGCGTCGGACGACGAGGCTCTCTGAATGGTCGCTTGCGGGTCAAAGGACAACAAGGCCATGTGGCCTACCCAGAGAGCGTAGTGAACCCGATCCACCTCGCAGCCAAAGCACTTTCGGATCTGTGTGATCGCCCCTTAGATGAAGGCCATGGCGCCTTCCCGCCATCGACCTTGCAGGTCACAAACATTCATGCGGGTACCGGCGCAACCAATGTCGTGCCCGGGGACTGCGAAATCGACTTCAACTTTCGGTATAACACAGCCTGGTCTGCGGACCGTTTGATGACTTGGACGCAAGATGCTCTCGCCACGACACTGGATGAATTCGAACTCTCTTGGGCGCTCTCAGGTGAACCCTTCTTAACCGGTGAGGGGCCATTGCTCAACGTGGTCGACACAGCGATTCTGAAAGTGTGTGGCCAAGCACCGGTCCATTCCACCGGTGGCGGGACGTCAGATGGCCGATTTCTCGCGCCTTACGGCATTGATGTCGTTGAGCTGGGGGTCACAAACAGCTCGATTCACAAGATTGACGAACACGTCAGGGTGAACGAACTCATGGGTCTGATCGATCTCTACTATGAAATTATGCGCTCGCTCTTGGTGCACCCATGACCACTCGATTTCCAGATTTGGAGGTCTACATCAGAGCTCCCGATCTCGAACTTCTTCAGTCGCGTCTCACGATCGAACTGGGGGTCGAAGCGTGGCAACCCCTCGGACAGCAGATCTCAGCTCAGTTCCAGGCGGGTGGCGATCGCGCAGAAATCGTTATTCAGGATCGCGCCTACAAAAACTATTGCAGCGTTTGGGTCAAAAAAAATGTGACACCCTGGCCCACGGATCTAGATTTTGCAAAGTGGTTAGCTGACCAATTGCCTTCGGAGGTTCGGTGCAGCCAGAGTGGCTGGATCGAAAATGAACCCCTCGACCAGCCAACCCTCTGGTATCGATTGCGAGGCACCGATATCGATCTGCTTCGGTGGGATTGATGGCGCGCAGTCTTCTTGCGTTAACGTTTGTCCTTGCGCTCGCGTTGATGGCTTTCGCCCGATTTCCCGCAAGCCTCGCGTTGGATCTAATACTCCCATCAGTCCATCTGCCCAATGACCTTCAACATCGTTACGCCAGGGGGACCATTTGGCAAGGGCAGATCGATCTGGTTTTTCGGACGTTTCCCGCGACCACCCTCACTTGGGAAATCGACGGACTGATTCCTAGCCCTCGACTGCACCTCACTGCCAAGACTCTAGACGGTCGATCCGAACTGTTCGGCACCCTATCGGTCAATTCGAATCGAGTTGAGCTTCAGGCGCTAAGTTTTTTTCTATCTTCAAGTGACAGTCTGCAATTGGCGCAGGAATACGGCCACGACCTTGCTGGCGATCTCAGCGGCGAAGCAATCCATGCGCATCTTACTGGCCCTTGCTTAGGCCAATTGTCGGGCCAGCTGACTTGGACTGGAGGTCCACTGACGGTCAACACAGGGTCAAAGCACTATGTCTTAAATACGCCACCCATGAGCGGTGATCTCCTGGCCCAAGATTGCGGCCCTACTGCGCAATTACGCGCAATGAATCAATCCTCGGCCACCGCAGCGTTTTCAGTGAATCAAACCGGGTGGTTCACGGTCGATATCTCTCCCGAACTCATCGCTTTGGTTGATCCATCGGGCGCCAACCCTGGCGGCTCTATGCAGTTCGAAGCAAAAATACGGTAACCTCCGGTCAAGAACTAGAGGTCATTATGGATCTACGCGCATTTGAAGCCTATGGTGAAACGATCACCAAAATCGCCGCACCCCTGATCATCGTTCTCTGGCTAGCCTTCCTGATCATCGACCAAGCCTACTTCTACCTCGACAGCGAGCAATTGATGGATGATCTTGCCGCGATCAAACCTCTCGAGACGGACCAAGGACCAGCAGCTCCTCTGAAGCTCAGTTCGGCGACGCTCAGTCTCTTCGGAGAGGCTACCGAACAAGTTGTCGAGCAAGTCATCGCCCCTGAGACTCGCCTCAATCTCGAATTGCAAGGCGTTTTCACCAATGAGAATCCGGCTTTGTCCTCCGCCATCATTGCCGAGCGAGGCAAGAGTGGGGAACTATTTTCAATTGGCGATCGGGTTCCAGGTAATGCCTTGCTCCATGCGGTCGAACCGGATCATGTTCTGATCAAGCGGGGCAACCGCCTCGAAAAATTGCTCTTTCCCAAGCAACGCCTTGGCATCACCAGCGTGAGTGGTGCCGATGACCGAGTGAATCGAAACCAAACCTCATCTCGAGCGCGAACTGTCGGACGCGCCCCAATGGAGAGCAGCGACGGCGTATCTCAGACTTCGCGAGCCGAAAGACCGTCTCCATCTTTCGATAGTGATCTGCGCCAGACGATGATGCGCAACCCCGATCAAGCGATACGAGAATTTGGCTTCGAGCCAGTCTCTCAGGGAACGGCTAGCGGCTATCGCGTCGGGTCCAACGCCAGTAACCCCATGATTGCCAGCGCCGGGTTGCAGCCCGGGGATGTGGTCGTTAGCGTAAACGGCATGCCCGTTGGCGTCGCGATGAATGATGCGAGGCTCTTTGACCAAGTGCGATCTGCTGGCCGCGCTCGAGTTGAAGTAGAACGAAATGGTCGACGGTTTTTTCTCACTGTGCCCATACCCTAGCGTCTATGGATCCAGTAAACTCCTCTAAACGGTTGGCCCAGTTTCGCCCATGGTAAATTTTAAGCGGTGCCTACTCGTCGCCCTTTCCTTTCTCACTCTGGCTGCTTCAGGGGCAGAGGACGCTTGGAAGATCAATCTCAAGAATGCCGATATCCGCGAGTTCATCTCGCAGGTCTCATCGATCACCGGCAAAAGTTTCATCATCGACCCTCGTGTCAAAGGCGATGTCACTGTGGTTTCCAATTCCGCCATGGACAAGGCGGGCATTTACGAACTGTTTCTGAGTGTCCTGCAGGTCCATGGATTCGCGGCGGTGCCTGCTGGCGACGTGGTGAAAATCGTACAGACGGTCCTGGCCAAGCAGAGCGGCAATCCAGGTGACTTTCAAGACGGCCTCGAATCAGAGGAGCTCGTGACGCGGGTGATACCTGTTCTCAACGCCCCCTCGGAGGAGATGGTTAAGGTTTTAAGACCTCTGATTCCTCAGTATGGTCAAATCGCTGCCCTGAGCCAGCCCAATGTCGTCATTATCAGCGATCACGCCGCCAACATTAATCGACTAGTGGAAATCATTAACCGTGTCGACATTGCCGACAGCCTGGAGGTCTCCATTGTTGACCTCAAAGAAGCTTGGGTTGAAGACATTATTACACTGCTTGAGCAACTCGCACCCGAGCAAATTGGCAAAAGCGCGAAAGGGCCGAATCGCGTGAGTATCGTTGCCAGCGAGAGAACGAATTCGCTGGTGATCAAAGGTGAGCGCTATACCGTCGCTCGGGTGAAGCAGTTGGTGGCGCAGCTTGACGTACCCGCAAATCGCTCTGGAACCATTAAGGTTGTTCGCCTCGCTCACTCCGACGCCACAAAAATGGCGGAAATCCTAAACAGCCTCGTCAAAGAACGGAAATCAGGCGATAACGCTGGCATGGTCGAGGTCAGCGTTCAGGCGGATGAGGCGATCAACGCGCTGGTCATACGAGCCGACCCTGCCAACATGATCGATATCATGGACATCATCGATAGTCTCGATGTCCGGCGCATGCAGGTTCTGATTGAAGCAGCCATCGTTGAAGTGACTGCCGACTTCAGTCGTCAGTTGGGCAGTGAACTCGCGGTCGGCGCTGCCGGAACCAGCACCACCCCGCTGGGCCTTACCGCACCCTCTGGAACGCTAGCGCAGATTCTTCAGGGCCTTGCGATCACTGGACAACCGGCAGCACCCTCAAGTTTAGGCGAGTCGCCACTGATTGCGGGGGGGCGAATTGATACCACGGGTACGAGTTTTGCCTTCATTATTAAAGCGCTAGCGGCCAACGGCGATGTCAATCTTCTGTCGACGCCGAGCATCACGACTATGGACAACGAGGAAGCGAAAATCGTTGTTGGTCAAAACGTGCCCTTCAGGACGGGTTCAACCATCACTGGCAGCCAGGGCACGACCAACCCTTTTACGACCATTCAGCGCGAAGATGTTGGCTTAACCCTGGAGGTTACGCCTCACATCAACAGCGATAACCTGGTTCGTCTTTTAATCCACCAAGAAGTCTCGGAGGTCGATGCCTCGAGCCTTTCAGTCATCGGCTCGCAGGCGGCAGCAGATCTGATCACAAATAAACGAACCATCGATACTACGATCCTTGTTGAGGACAACGAGGTGATTATCCTTGGCGGTCTGATCCGCGATAAAGAAACGCAAGCAGAATCCAGGGTGCCACTTTTGGGCAGTATTCCTGGACTGGGGATGTTGTTCCGCAACCGGACGACGTCTACAGAGAAGCAAAATCTCATGGTATTTCTTCGACCCACCGTGCTCTCTAATCAGCAAGACATTGCTGAGGCGACCGAGCGCAAGTTCAACCGTGTATTTGAGTTAGAGATTGAGGGCGAGGGTCAAGCCATGGATGTGCTTGGCAATTTGCTCGATGGCAATTTCTAGTCTCTTCCGCGCAGGTTTACACAAGCTCCAGTATCAACTGACTGCCCGATGGCTTAGGCCAACCGTGATTGGACTAGCCAGTCACCGATCAGAGTCCAGTGAAGTGCTGTATATCCTTGAGCACCCATCGCATCTTGATCGGGTTTTGCTGCACCGTTGCCTTGATATTGTCTCAACGAGATCAAATTCTGACCACCCAAGCAGCCTTGTGTTGCATGCCGATGAGGGATTTCTTGGCCGACGCAGTCAACGGCGGTTTTCCGAACAACTCGCATTTGAAGCTCGAAATCGGGATTCCCGAAAGATTCTACTGATCCCCGTGGGCATATTTTGGGGTCATCAGCCCGATCGTGAGCTGTCCCTATGGAAAACGATACTCAGCGAGGATTGGTCTGGAACGTCAGCCTTGCGGCGATTGCTTAATTTTTTATTCAATCCCCATCATCTCCTGGTTGAATTCGGACCACCTATTCTTCTAAAAAATGACGAATCCAATCTAAAAGGCCTCGATCTAAGCGCCAAAAAAGCTCGGAGACTCATCAAACAACAATTCAAAAGTATGCGCAGAACAGCCATAGGTCCCGATCTGTCGCATCGCAGAACGCTTGTTAATCAGCTCCTCGCGATGGAAACGGTGAACGCAGCAATCGTCGAGCGTTCATTGGCTCATGGTCATGATAAGGTCATGCGGGAAGCCCACAAGATCATTGATCAACTCATCTCGCATCAATCCTATAGAGTCATTCGCTTTTTCAACGTTGTACTCACTTGGCTTTGGCAGAAGCTCTATAACGGGATTGAGGTCAGGCAACTGCAGGCTGTCAAAGCAGCCTCGGTGAACCATCAAGTCGTGTATACGCCCTGCCACCGGAGCCACATGGACTATCTATTGTTGTCCTATGTGCTCTACCACAACGGGCTTACCCCACCCCACATTGCGGCAGGCGACAATCTCAACTTGCCGCTTGTGGGGCCCCTACTTCGCCGAGCGGGTGCCTTCTTTATGCGGCGGCAATTCGGCAACGACGAGCTGTATAAAGCGATTTTTTCTGGCTACCTACGTTTGATGCTGCACAAAGGACATTCCCTCGAATATTTCATTGAAGGCGGTCGAAGTCGCACGGGGAGGATGCGAGTACCGCGAAGAGGCATGCTCGGCATGACCCTGAGAAGCGCTTGGCATTCGCCTGCCATTCCGCTGGCCTTCGTTCCCGTTCACTTCGGTTACGACCGAGTGTTCGAGGTGAAGAGCTATCTATCCGAGCTCGGAGGTATGTCAAAGCAAAAAGAATCCCTTCTTGACCTCTTCAATGCCTGGCGCAAGTTAGGGTTTAACTACGGGAAAGTTCAAGTCACGTTTGGTGAGCCTGTGTATTTCAATCCAAACACCGAGCGAGCCGGTGTCGGGGCCTCAGCAGCAGAATCAGGGCCTCTACCCGAGCAAGTGGCTCAGCTCGCAAACGAGATCAATAGGGCCATCAACGGAGCCACCAGTGTCAGCCCCATGACGTTATTTGCGACGGCACTGTCTCTCACACAACGAGGTGCAATTGATCGTCAACGACTTAACGCGCAGCTGGACTTACTCCGAAGCCTCGTTCCGTCTTCTGCGCTAACAGAGGCCTGCGCAAGAAGTTCAGCGCCCGTTCTAGCTGACATTGCTATGGCTCAACTCAGCCTGGTTCACGATGAGGGCAGTGGATGCCCGAGCGTAAGGGTCTCCGAGATCACTCGAGCGGAACTCAGCTACCATGCCAATGACATCAATCATATGCTCATCGTCCCAAGCCTCATTGCGCAAATGTTGATCTTGTCGCACCGGCTACGCTTGGATCAGGTTGAAGCTGCAATCTCGTTGTTCGTAACGCTCTTCAGTGAGGAGCTCTTTTTTGAAATCGAGGCTAACCACCACGACTTTGAATCGATCCTTGACCATCTGAACGAGCACGGTATTGTCGAGCGCCGTGAGAGTGAGATCGCTCTGATCACCGACAATCCGATTGGCTATTCAAATCTGTTTGATTTAAGTCAATTCGTTCGACCTTTTCTTGTCCGTTACCTGTTGCTTGCGGAGGCCCTTAAGTCGCTTCCTGGCAACCTTCCCCTCGCGGTTGATCGCGCTCGAGACATGGGGAGTACCCTCCTACCCGCACTCATTGGTCACTACCCGTGGTTTGAAAAGGATTACGATCTCGTGGTCGCCGAGAAGCTGACCGCGGCAGAGAAGGCATTCGAGGGCTATTCAGACAGACTGATCGATCAAGCGACTACACTTTTGCCACCTGAGGTTGTGGCGTCTGTCAATGACGCGCTACGCTCATTTGAAATGGAACACGTCGAAGCGACTGCTTCTCCCACGTAATGAGTAGAGGGGCTCAATACTCGCGTAATGGAACTCCGATCTTAATGCGCGTTTGACCACTGCCCGGCGTACCCCGAGTGATTTCGCCGCACTGACCAATTCGCCGGGTGATTGATTCTGGCCTATAAACGCTTGCAGCGTCTGCATCTCCCCCTTAGACAGCGCTGACTTCTTTTTGGGGGCATACATAGGGTCAATGACTGCGTAGACCGATTTATTGGGCAAGAGATTCACCGACCGGGCATCGGCATTGATCAAATGGATTCTAGCCAAGGTCTTCTGTAACCATTCAGGTGCACAAGGATCCGCCAAGGCTCGATTCAGGCCGTCACACAATAGCAAATAAAGAGTTCGTGACCGCTCAATTGAGAGGACCCGATACCCATAGGCGGCTAATAGAAAACTGTCCGTGCCTAGGCCTGTGGTCATATCCACCACGGTCTCTCCGGGTTGCCCACCTAACGATTTTAGAAGTAATTCCGAACGAGGGCTTAAGCGTTTGACTCGCTGCATCAGCGTGGGTGTCATGAAGTCCACGTACAAAGGGGAGCGCTCAGAACCGCGAGACATTAGACACAGACGGCCTGAGCTTCGACTTAAAAAAAAACGACTCACGACGAAGGCTTCTGAGCCACTTCTTCTCGAACGTATAGTGGGGCTGCCTCCAAAGCCGAAACCCCCTCCCCTCGATCAAGCAATATCGCGGCCAGTCTTAACAAGTAAACCAGGTTGGGCTTTTGGATCTCAACCAGCTGATCGAAATGCGCGATCTGCGCAGGCGCATGCTCTAGAAATGTGGACACACCAGAACCTGCGAGTACACGCCCTTCAAGAAGATCGGGGGTAAGGGTCTGTACTTGCGAAACGTGATAGCCACCCCGACGCCGCGGCACCTCATTAATTTGCTCAAACTGTGCAAGGTAGACTTCATCTGCTCGGGCATGCAGTGCCACCACGACATCCCGGGTATCGCATTCTAAAAACACTTGCGAGGCGATTGCTGCCATCGATGGAATCGGCACAACCGCGCAATTCAATCCGTAAGCGAGGCCTTGAACCACACCCGTCGCAATTCTGAGCCCCGTGAACGAGCCGGGCCCCTGACTGAAAGCGATGGCTTTCAGGTCCCGCGGAGCCACCGCTTCGCCCTCCAACAACCTATGAATCTCGCCGAGCAATTCTCTCGAGTGTTGGCGCACCTCGCCCAGCTCTACGACCCGCGTGTAGTCGTCGCGCTGGATCCCTATGCTCAAGACAGAAAATGCACAATCTATCGCCAAAAGCGCCAAATTTTCATCCTTCTTACATTCATAAAGGTAGCTCAGAGATCATCGACCGCCCCGAACGTTCTGCTATCATTTTCATCGCCTTCAGGTTGTTTAGAGCGACCCAACCTCTTGGGATTTTCCTCGTTCACCGATAATTCTAGAAACTCAATCAGCGCTTCTACAGAGGTTACCCATTGCGTCTTTGGCAGCCATCGGCGCAATGACTCACCATAACTCATCGACATTAATCGCCCATCACCGACAACAAACACCCCTCGATCCCTTTCGTGACGAATCAGGCGGCCAAAGCCCTGCTTCATTTCCAACCCGCATCGGGGCAACAAGGTGTCGCTAAAATCTGCCCCAAAACGCGTCTCTCGCGTCTCCCCTCCCCCTAGCTCATCGGAGGGAGGCGCAAATGGTAGTCGATCTATGGCGACACATCGAATCCCGGCTTGTCGAAAATCGATCCCCTGCCAAAAAACCTTGGTCGCTAAAACCACAACATGGTTTCTCGCCGCGACGAGCTTCAAGAAACGATTGGAATCGCCACCCGTGTAGACCAAGAAATCAACGTCCTTTTCAGCCGCAAGCAGTTGCTCTGCACTTTTCAATGAACGGTGTGTCGTAAATAACACCAGGCTCTTAACTTTTCGCAACAGAGGATAGATTGCACCAATGAATGCGCTTGAATCGCGGGACTGAGCCGGGTCACTCGACGCTCTCGGACAGAAAGCACGGGTTTGATTCGCGAAGTCAAAAGGCGAGCCGATGGACACCGTGCGAGCGGACGTGAGGCCGAGGGCGTGTCGAACAAAACTGAAGTCACCTGCTAGAGAGAGCGAACCCGAGACCATCAGGATGTGTTCAAAGGGTCGGCAGATCCGCGCAAACGATGCCCGAACATCTTCTGGATGGTTCGCCGACGTTGTGATGTCCCCCGTTCGCTCATAATCCTGTAATCGGTTTTGCATCATCATCGTATGGTCATCGAGTTCGTGAACAAGATCATAGGCTTGAGCCAAGAACCGACTCCGACCGACACGACTTTTGAGTGCTTGCATCATCGCGTCAAGAAAATACTCAATGCGTTCAAGGTTCAGTCGCAGATGCTCAACATCGCGGACTGCTAAGTGTCTTAAACGCTGCTCCATGGCCCTAACTTCACCCGCGACATCTACCATAGACCCGCATTGAGTCGAGAGGCGTTTGATCAAGGCATCGTCTCTATCGAGGGCTTCAAAAGATGCCCTTAACATTCGTGCGAGTTCCAAAAAACGTGCAGGCGTTAATCGTTGACGAACGTGGTCTTCGATTCGATCGAACATCAAATGGGCTTCATCGATCACTAGAATGGATGTTTCTTCCGCCCTCTGGTCATCGGGCGTCCGATCAGCCTCCGCGATTAATAGGTGATGATTGCTAATAACACCCTGGGAATGACTCTGAAGACTACGAAAGTAAGGACACTGATGAAAAAATCTACACATCCTGCCATCGCAGTCGCCATCCTGAACCGTCACTTTCCTCAGCGTCGATTGGGCAAGCGCAGGCTCATTAAGCAGCCAGAGGTTCCCGTGTCGTGTTTCTTTGAACCAGCGCTCAATTCTCTGGAACGCGTCAATGTCATGCGGCGACATACCTTGCGCGGGCATAGACAATAGCGATTCAAGATTTCTAGGACACAAGTAATTATCGCGGCCCATCCGAAGACCAATGCTGCCACCTACCTGGGTTGCATCCCGAGCGATTGGCATCGTCTCATCTAGAAGTTGCTGTTGAAGTGCGCGAGTTGCGGTGGCGATCGTGAAGGATTTTTCGGATAGCAAAAGAGGGATGACATAACCAAGACTTTTACCGATGCCAGTACCACCCTCGATCAACGTCACGCCCGGAATTGACAGCGCTTCAGTCACCGAATCCATAAATTGACGTTGCTCGACGCGATACACATAGCCTGGTAACAAACGCCCAAGTCGCGCAATTGCGCTATCTAAATTCAAATCGGTATCCTTCACACCTCGGATCTAGGGTCGCATCATTATGGCACGCTCGAGTGTCCAGCCTCGTCAGCCCATTTGTTGTGGCATCGCTCTGTGCGGTGGTGCGGCAACTCGTCTCGGAGGAGGCAATAAGGCGCTTAAGTTATATGCAGGCAAACCGCTCATTGAACACACACTCGATTTGCTTGTCCCTCAGTGCGATCAAATTATCATCAGCGCCAATAAAGATCTCGACCAAATCAGATCTTATGGCCACCCAATCATTCCAGATCGTGAACGAGGGTTTCCTGGTCCGCTGCATGGTATTCATGACGCCAGCCAACGCACCCATGCAGACCAATACTTAATCCTTGCTTGCGATATGCCCGCACTGAAACCCTATCACCTGTCACTGTTAAAGACGGCACTCAGTGAAGACCCCTTGCTTGAGGCCGCGCTATATAGAACTTCGGATGGTTTACAGCCTGGATTAATGATCGTCTCTGACTCAGCAATTCGCTTGCTCCACGCCCACATAAGCACCCTTGATGGCTCCCTCAAAGGTTGGCTGGCCTGCCTTACGACCAAAGTCATCGATGAGCCAAACGCAAAGGGATTCAAGAATCTAAATCATCCAGTAGACTTTCTCTCTGAGGATGAGGAATCCCGATGATCATCATCTGATCAAAGATCTCCCTACTGCCGCCAGATCGTCTCGAATCTCATTGGATGTGATGTTTTAAAAGCGATCGGGCTCGACAGCGCGAGCAGATAAAAAAAAGCCCTCCGATTGGAGGGCTTTTTTAAACACCAAAGGCCATTACTTCTTCTTGGCGGCCTTTTTCTTTGCAGCTGGCTTCTTAGCCGCAGCCTTCTTAGCAACTGGCTTCTTAGCCGCAGCTTTCTTAGCAGCAGGCTTCTTAGCAGCGGGCTTCTTAGCAGCAGCTTTCTTAGCAGCAGCTTTCTTAGCAGCAGGCTTCTTAGCAGCAGCTTTCTTAGCAGCAGGCTTTTTCTTAGCAGCAGGCTTTTTCTTAGCAGCCGGCTTCTTAGCCGCAGCTTTCTTAGCAGCAGGCTTTTTCGCTGCGGCTTTCTTTGCGGCTGGCTTCTTAGCTGCTGGCTTTTTCTTGGCAGCTGGTTTCTTAGCTGCGGCTTTTTTCTTGGGGGCA
>Ga0255768_10000313_pt1 | contig 50157 bp, 60 predicted proteins | sample 071ome_33_FD_179983 | JGI IMG/M metagenome (GOLD analysis project Ga0255768, IMG submission 179983) | Coastal salt marsh microbial communities from the Groves Creek Marsh, Skidaway Island, Georgia - 071412AT metaG (version 2) | ecosystem: Environmental > Aquatic > Marine > Intertidal zone >... | reverse complement strand
ATTATTTGCCGCAGGCCCGTCAATTACAATAGCCGCGTTTTGTGCCGTGGTAGCACTCGCATATACTTCTAAAGGCGCCGTTGGCGAGACCGTATTTATGCCAACGCGCTGAGAGGAATCGATAGTCAAAGCGGCTGTTGCGGCAGTCGCAAACTGCATCTTGTCATTGCTGTGATCGTACACTATTTGACCACGATATGCGGCATTGCCAGACGTTCCATCTGCAAACAATAGATAGTTAACATCAGACGTAGCACTTGCGGCTATTGTTATGCCATCTGCGTTCCCTGCTGATACCACAAACTTGTCAGCAAAATACCCCGTAGGCGCAACGCCCAACCCCATGTTGCCGCTCGTATCAACCGTGAGCCTCGTCGCACCTGCCGACCTATCCCAAATCTCAAACGCATCACTACGCGCACCGACAACCTGTAGGTTATACGATCTGGCATCGTTAGCAATTTGTATGTTGGGATTAGAGTCAGTGCCTGTATCCTCGACTTTCACAAGATCACTTACAGACGAACCTTCAATGTGTAAACTCGCATCAGCCGAAGAAGTGTTTATGCCGACGCGATCTGCACTAGCGTCGATATATAGAGTGTCGCCGTCGACGGCGAGGTCTTGCGCTGAATTGATCGTCATAGCCTCAACGCCGCCACCCGTTTTAAATGACATTGTGTTGGTGCTATGATTATATTGGACTTGACCGCTGTAGCGGTCGGTGCCTGTGGTGCCATCAGCAAACGCTAAATAGCCGCTACTACTCGTTCCGCTCGCAATCGTTATAGTAGAGTTTGCACTGGTATTAGCGACTACTAACCTTGCGTCATTATTAAAAGAGTAAGTGCTTGGAGATGATGTGCCTATGCCGACGATGCTGCTGTCCAATTTCATCGCCACAGAACCGTCACTATACCAAAAATGGTCTCCGTTGCCGAAATAATACGACTCGTCTGAGGTTAATGATGAGCCGTTATAAATTCCGCTGTAAGTGGAGTCAGAATAAAATTTAACCTTTGCGGTGTTGCTTCCTATTTCTGCTCCACCGTTGCCAGAGATTAAGCCGCTGAATGTTCCCGTAGTGCCTGTGAGTGCGCCTGTTAAGGTTGCCGTTGTGCCGCTGATCGTGCCGCCAGTGACGTTGCCGCTGATATTTCCCGTGACATCGCCTGTTAGGTTGCCCGTGACGTTTCCAGTTACATTACCCGTCAAGTCTCCCGTAACGTCACCCGTCACATTGCCCGTAACATTTCCAGTAACGTTCCCAGTAACATTCCCTGTCAGATCTCCAGTAACATCACCCGTGACATTACCAGTGACGTTCCCTGTCAGCGCACCGCTTACGCCACCTGTAGCTGTGATGAGGCCAGTTACGCCTAGTGTGCCGCCCATTACTGCATTGCGGCTCAAGAAAAGGTCACGGGGGCGTGTAGCACCACTCGCGCCAATGTCGTAGGTCGCATCCGTGAATATGAGGTTGCTGGTGATGGTGCTGTTGACCGTAAGAGTGTCGGCACTAGAGTCACCAATGGTAGTATTACCGTTGAGCGTTATGCCACCCGTTAGCGTCAGTGTGCCGCCGATGGTGACGTTGTTGGTGACCGTTACATCATCGACAAACAAGTTCGCCCAACGCACGCCCGTTGTTCCCAGATCGTCCGTTGAGTCTGTATCAGAAACAATATTACCGCCAGACGTTAAAGAGTCTACAACAGTATTACCACCTGCTATAGTTAATGTATTTGCTGCATGAGTTATTGTAACATCAGCAGAATTATAATCAGTTATATGACCAGACGGTAAGTTTGTAGTAGTAGCAGCAATAGTAAGATCTTGTCCAGTATCTCCTATGCTATCTACATAAAGATTTGCAAATCTTTTGGAAGTAGATCCTAAATCATCAGTACTGTCAGTGTCTGAAATAATAACACCACCAGTAATTAATCCTGCAGAAGCTGTAATTGCAGATGAAAATGTTTTTGCTCCACTCAATGTTTGAGTTTGAGCTTTTACAACTATACCATCAAATGATGTATAGTCTACATTATTTTCATCTATATTAGCTCCTTCAACAAAGTTTTTTAAATTTGTAATCCAACCACTTAAAGGAGCAGCAATAATATCTCCACCTGCAACAGGTAGAGTAGATTCTGTAGGAGTTGTTACATTAGCCATTTTTTTGCCTATGCAGGAGTGTTAAATTCCGTGTCATCTATTGTATAGTATACTTGATATCCAACTAATTTAACTATAGAATTTCCAAAAAATCTCATTCCAATATTCATAGCAGTTCTATTAACGCCCCATCTTACAGAGTTGTTTCCTGTACTTGGATAAATAAGACCAGAGTCGTAAGTATGACCTTCATCATATTGCAAATCTGTTCCAAATTCATCTATTTGTTTGGTTCTAGAAGATCTTGAACCTTCATCTCTAACCATTGTCAATGCTATTGACTGTCTTCCTTCACCTATATCTCTATAGTATAATACAATAGAATGAATTGTTTTGTCTACACCCGGAAACCCTAAATCATTAGGAGCCATAGTAATAGTCCAATCTATACTGCTCCCATCATCATCATTCCCTACATTAGCTTTATATACATAACCTTGTGCTTGTGAAGCATGAAAATCATTTTCATCTCCATTTTGCTCATATGTTGCAATCCAACTTAGCTCATTTTGAACAAAATCTTCAATAGAAATATCACCTGTTAAATAATCATACACTAATATTTTGTCATAACCTGCACTAACATTAGTTTTAGATGGCAATAATGTTCTTATTTGATGATCATCTTCTCTAACAGTACTAATTGCATTTTGCAATCTATTTCTATTAAACAAATTAGAAAAATCAATTTCTGAAGTAACTATTTCAAATTGTCCTGTTTTTCTAATTATAAAAGCACCTTCTTGTGCTATGCCAAAAATAAAATCTGGTCTAGCTATAAAGCTTGATTTAGCTACTGGACTAAATCCTCTGTAAGCCCCTTGCTCTTCATCGGGAACATATTCTATATGTCCAGTTCTAAACTCTAATCTTCCGGGATAAACTCCATCGGATTTCATAATCCAAAGTTTTTCCCAATTGTCTACACCTCCAATAATTGGAGCTGAGCCAATACCTCCTATTTCAAATCTATTAGCATTAAGATAACGATTTATGTCTACATCATATGTTCTTGTATTTATATCTGCCCACAAAATACGTGTAGACTGCAACGTTCCGCTAACAGTAGGAGAAAGTATAACTAAGGTGTTTCTATGCTCTACAACATCTAAGCATTTAGTAAACTGTATAGAATCAGAAGCAAACGTCAATGCTGCAGCATTTGTTGGACTAGTGTAATCTCCATTCCAAGTAAAAGGAATATCTACGCCATTAGTTCCTACAAGAGTATCGTTTATAAAAGCAAAAGAATAGTGATCATTATTAGTTCCCGAAGGAGTTAATGAGCCTGTAATGTCTTTTCTTGTAGTTCCATCATCAGAATAAATTTTATCTGGAGTGCAATATAAAATTTGTTTTCCAGTTAAAAAATTTGATTGATTAAAACCTACTAATGGTTCTGCATTAGGTAGCTGTGCAGTATTGTATTTTTCTTTTCCTTTTCTAGAAGAAGCAAGCTCTTGTTCACTAAAGTTAATATTAGAAACTTCTATACAATTTTCTGGAGACAATTCTTGATTAGGATAGACTAGTCTATCTTTTAAACCTCTCATCCTAAAAATAGGAGACTTACGTATTCCTGTTAAATTTGTAGGATTTGGCATATTACTCTACAGCATTAGGTATTTTACGAAAATTTCCACGTTGAACATAAGGATTACTAACATTACGAAACCGTCTTGTTTTTACTCCTCTATGTTGTTTCATTCCCATAAAAGCTCTTTTGCGATCTGTATATTTTTGCAATGCTCTATTTGCAGCAGCTTCTTTACCTTTACCTGCTAATAATACAGATTGCGGTCCATAGATCAAAAGATCATGGAACATTTCTGGCAATTCGGGCCAGTCTTCTGGATTAATTAAGGGGGGTTTGTGAGCTAAACTTCTTACTACAAAAGTTTGCGTAGCAGCAGGGAAAGGCCAAAATTCCCACCATTGATATGAAGGACTGTCTCCATAATATGGGGGTATAACAGCTAAAACAACCCCTGCTGTATCTTTTATAGTTACGTTACCTGTAAATGTAGTATTATTTCTATTTTTTAGCACTACTCTTCTAATGCCAATAGCATTAACTGAAGCATCAAAAGAGTTTGTAGTGGAACTTGGCGTTGTACCAGTAAAGTCTACAACTTCTCTGGTATCAACGCCTCCTACCATTCCATGAATAACTATTTGATAATTGCCTCCAGTATCAGTATTGTCTGAAGACTCAACCGTTAATGCTCCTGCTTGCGTAGGCTGTTTTTGAACACCGTGCTCGCCTATCCAAAAAGCTTCTTCTGGCGTTCCAGTATTAGATGTTCCCGAATGTCTTCGGTCATATTCATGTGGACCAAATAAATCTAATGGCCTATCGTTGTCATCATCTTCTATATTTAATACATCTGCTACATATAAAGGCATTCCATATTTACTAACACCATTTTCTACGGTAATAGTAAATTCTCTGCGCTCTAAATCTGTATTTGTTTCTGACAACAATTCAAAGTAATGAAGATTTATAGAACGTTTTGCCATGTCTTCAAAATCATCACCATCTTCTTCTGAAGCTAGCAAGTTAAGTTCTTGATAAAGCTCTTCGTATGTCATTAGACCTATTCCTTAAAATTCATTTTTTTAGCTCTTCTACTTCACCGCTTTCAACTAATTCATCAAGAGCTTTTTTTTCTGCTTTCGCTTCTTTCATTTCTTCTTTTGACAATGGTTCTATTATATCATTTTCTGCTTCTTCTAATTCTACCATAGCTTTTAGTTGTTCGGGACTATGCGTTTGTAATAATTCTTGCATAACAATTTTTGGATCTGTAATTATATCAGAATTTTTAGCAAGATTTTCTGGGCTATTAATTACTTTTCCGTCACTCTCAAGTCGAGTCATTAGTTTTGTAAAAAATGACTCCATAGAACTAAACATTTCTGCTTGCTCTTGATTTTTCTGACGTTCATATGTTTCTGAAAGTCTTTGTCTTGCTTCTGGCCCATTTGTTAATTTAGCATCAGCAAGACGAAAACCCCATTCAGTATACCTTACAAACTGTTGTCCTGTAGCTTCTTCTTCTAACTCAGCTTGTTGTTCAGTTAGAACTCTCATTGTACGAGCATCAATACAAACAGTCTGTAAAGGTTCTCCTTCAAACGTCATAATAATACCATCGTCAGTAGATATTCCCGAAATGTCATCATCTAAAAGCCTGTCTTCTAATCCTAAAATAGCAACTTTTGGATGAGCCACTAACGTTTCATGCCACTCTTTATGTCGAGTGTCAGTTATCATATCTGACTCTGCTTCATATTTGCGATAAATAATTTTTGATTTATCTGTTTTAGACAAAGGTAATGGTACGCCTTCATCTAAAGAATACTTGCCGCTTTTAATTTCATCCTGCAACTTTTCCGTTAATGTATTATCAATAGACAATGCAGCAGTTTTTTTACGTAACATACTATTCTCCTTGAGGGGGTTTTATATAATTATTTTATGGAGCAGAATGCCCACAAATAGCAACAAAGCAATCATTAGTTGAGCTAATAACTTTACCTTCAGCAGCTTTTCCTTGTCCTATAGGAATAACTAATCCAGTATAATTAAAATGAAAACCTTTCTTACTTATATCTATTCGACCTTCAAACAAAATATTTGTTCCATCTGTTATTTGTAACAACGAATTTGCGTCAGTATGTCCAGAAAGGCTAGTAACAATCCATTGGCGTGTGCTATCAGCAGCTTGAGTTGCGGTAGCTCCACTATTTGTACCAGCAGCACCTTGACTCCAATATGAGTTTCCAATCATTTTATTTCTCCAATAGTGGAGGGATCACTTGCATAACCCCCTCAAGAAGCCGATCTTCTTGAATCCATATGCAAGATCACCCTCCAATTTATTATACTAACTTTTTTACTTTTGCGTCATCTAAAATTTTACTAATTCGCTTATCATAAGTATGAATTTCTCTTGCATACTCCATACCATTTGCAGCTATACGTTCACGTTCCTCTGGATTTTTTAATGCCCAATTTGCGACCATATGCAAAGATTCTTTTCCTTCATATCCCAAAAAATGCTCTCCATCAATAAAACCTAATTCTGTAATACCTTCAACATTTGTATTTGTTAACAAGCAAGTGCCTGTAGACAATATTTCAAAAAATCTCATATTAAGATCATTTCTTATTGAAATGTTGTATCCTAAACGAGATCTAATATAAATAACTGCCATGTCTTCAAAAAATCTATTATATGCAAACCATGATTTTGGAAATTTATTGTAGATATAATCTAACCATTCAACTCTATTATTAGAGCCTTTTCCTGCCCCTTGATTTATAAAACCTACAAATCCAATATCATATTGTTTTGATAAAGACTGTCCTTTAGTATGTTTGTCTTTATTAGAATGAGACATCATTTCAGCAAGGTTTGGATGCGCCATTGTATTTAATCCTAATGGCAACCATGATACGTTTTTAATGCCATCTTCACGCATTTTGCGACACCCCTCTAATTGTGCACAATATACATGATCGAACTGCTTGGCTTTCCATAAACGATAGTCATATCCTAAATGCGTATCTATTGCCCAATAAGCATTAGGTTTTGGACAAACCCAATCTATATCATCTCTACCATCATCTACGTAAATATACAATTCACGCTCTGGTAGTTCTCCATCGGGCCTCCAACGATCTACTTTATCGCCCCAACCAAGCTGATGCTTACAACTATTGAACGCTAACGTTGCTGTACCATTATTTCTAATATCGCTATTATAAACAAAAGATATTTGACTCATCAGTTGCTTTCCTTTTTTATTGCCTTTACAGCCAATGTTCCATGAATATTTTCAACTATTTCTTCAATAAAAAAACCTGCTTTTTCTATTAAATTTTTTGCAGATGTTGGATTATATGCGTGAACATGCGTATGATCCAATATCATAGTTGGCAATAAATCATGATTAGGCATAGTTAAAAGCAAAACACCCGATGGTTTTAAAACTCTTTTCCATTCATCTAATACAGAAAAAGGATCTAATAAGTGCTCTAAAATATGAGGAGCCATAATATAATCTATTGTATTAGATTGCATTGGTAAATTAGTAGCATCTGCTGTAGTATCTAATACAGCTTCTGTTAATTTACGGCCTCCCGCTCCTTGATCTCCTTTACGTGCAATATCAAGTCCATATGCTTCATAATCAGCACCTTTAGCTCCACATCCTAAATTAAGACCTTTTTTGCCCTTCAATGAATCAAGATGCTTTTTATACCAATCTTCTTCTAATAGAGGAACGCCTTCACTATTTGCTTTATTTGTTCCAATATAATCCCATTTTGATTGAAAACAGTTATGCCATGATATAAAGCCATGTTTTTGTATCATAGCATTTGCAACTGCTTCTTGATGATCTTGTGAGTCCCAATAATTTTTATGAACTCTTTGACCTGTTTGCTGACCTATGTGATGTAAATAAGCTGTGCGATCTGCTACTAATTTATATCCCAACTTATTTAATCTAATAGACAAGTCTAAATCATCGCCTCCGGGCAATGATTCGTCTAAGCCACCTATTTCTTTTAAAAGATCGGTTTTTGTTAGCAAGCAAAACCCAATTAAGAGTGTTGTCTCTAATATTATTGGCAGATTTATATTAAATAGATTTTGATTTCCTGCAACAAAATTAGAAGATGGGCCTACTGCACCTACTTTTGAATCATTAAAATGATTAATAAGGCTGCGCCAAAAAATTTTAGACTCTGGCAAAAACACTACATCATCATTCATCATACAAAAAAATGGAGTGTCTGTTTTATTTAACGCTAAATTAATAGACCCCATCCATTTTAAATTTGTTCCGGGCTGCAAAACTTCTACATTTTTAAAGCCTATATTATCACAAATAGATTGAATATATGCTTGAGATTGCTTGTCTGAATCATTGTTTATGATAATTACTTTAAAAGGAAATTCTGTATTACCTATTAAAGACTCTAAACACCATGTAAGCTGTTGGTAATTTTGATATGTAGGAATTGCTATTGTTAAAAGAGGACTCATACATTATCCTCCTCTAAACCAAAAAATGATTTATATGCGTTTGGATTTAACTCTCTATATTTTTTATAATAATTTTCATCAATCCAATGCGGCTCATATTTTTTGTGTTGTGTTTTAGTAGCAGTATCTACATATCGCTGCACATCATACTGATGGCATTTTGTGCAAAAGAAAAAGTCTTCACCTGCTCCAGTTGACTCAAACCAAGGTTGTGGCACTTGCTTTAATACTTCGCCTTTCATTAAAAAGACTCCAGTACCAAACGCTATAGCCCCTCCAACATCTGCATTACTAATTAACTTATTTTCTGGATAATCTAAGACAATATCGCTACGCATCATTTTTTGTCCTGTAGCAGAGACATCTTCTTTAATAGTCATTATTACAGGTTGATGCGGTTCTCTTGCAGCAAAAGCTAATGCTGCTACAACTGAAACATTATGCCTAAAAAGCTTTAAAAATGTGCTATGACTAAACAGCATGTCATCATCCCACATCATTATATAGTCTGCATCCCAACCTAATGCTGTTTCACATATCAATTCTCTTGCTTTACCCGGCAAAGAAGTTCTTGAGTAGTCTACCAGACCTATTTCTAATTGTCCTAATCTTTTAAGATCTTCTACAGTTGGCTCAGCTTCTGGGTCATCACTAATAGAAGGCCATTTAATATTGTTATACTTTTCACCAATTTGATTGTATACAATTGACCTCATTCTCAATTCTTGTAAATACATACAAAAATCTATGTGCTTAGCAAAACAAGACACATCCGGCCCATTATACCACGGCATACCAATTACTAATTTCATTTAATCCACCCCATTTTTAATTTAAAAAATTCCCAAACAGAACCATGAACGCACAAACTAAAACGATGCCCATCATGTTTACGTTTGACAATTTGGGGTGAATCATTCCAAAATAAATCACCACAACTGCAACGGTAAAGCCTACGACCTTTTGAGTCGTTAGGCTTTACCCATTGCTTAATTGTATCAAACATCTTCGGCCTCTTGAGGGGGGTTTTATAAAAATTATAGGGCGCGCAAAAATACGTGATTAGCGTAATTAATCGTACCCAAAGAGTGCAAGGTTGCAGTTACCGTATCAAGAGCAACCACAGGACCAAGCAATCCTTGCGTAGCACCAGTAGAGCCAAGGCCTACTGAAGCAGCAGCATTGCCCGGACCTAGCGGATGACCCGGAATTACAGTTACTGAACCAACAATGCGGTAGATCAAAGCAGACTCATGATAACCATAAACCTGCACTTCACCAACGTCATTGTTAGCAATATCTTCATTGGCAAGGCCAATAAAAGAACCTTCACCTGCGGTAGCAGCATTAGCAGCTTGAGCAGCTTCGTTGGTTCCTACAGAAGACGTATTTTTGCTGTTGGTCATTAGAAACACTGGATAGTGCGTCGTAACAGTCTGACCATCAACATTCGTTACATTCACCCAAACCTTTTCAGCGTCTGAGCGATTAACCGTTTGCATGATCATATCAATAAACTCCTGTACACTTCGTGATTAATTTAGAATGGGCCTGTGCAAAATGCTGTGTATTCAACTGTAGCAGCGGCAGGACCGTCTACATAAATTGAACCCATAGCAGTATTTTCAGTCCCATCATTGCTATTTTTAACACCTTGGCATGCATCGCCTACAGCACTCTGATTCGTCAGAGAAAAAGAAACGATACGTGTTCCAGTGTCAGCAATAGCAAAAGCTCTTGCGGTTGTATCCACATCAATAGTGCCAGACAACATTACCAAGTCACCAACACAATTAACGTTTCTGCTGTTTACATCACCTGCAGCCATGATATAACCTTTCTATCTATTAAGTTATACCTGCCAAAACGCCAAGCTTACGACGATTGTTGACGGCAATATTACCTTGAAAAAGAACATTAGCAACCAATGCATCTTGATCAATAGGCTTCTGGAAACCTTCGTCCGTCATAGCAAAGTTAGCTTTACCATGAACAAACATCATGATGTGTGCTGAGTTCAGCATGTACATTGTACCAGCAGTGCAGTAGTCATCAAAAACAACTTCAGCACCCTTGAACTTCAATGTTTCAATACCGGCATCTGCGCCACCAGAAGGATTCTGCTCGTAACGTACGCGAGGAGCAATCAAAGCTTCAAGAGCTTCATGAATTGTCTGCGTAGTAACAATATAATCGGGAGAGCTAGAATACCCTTCCGATCCTTTTGAGCAGCTATTGTATACTGATCGCATATTGCTAACCAGATTAGAAGCCGCATTACCTACACTAGCAACGGCACGGTTGCGCCACGCAGTGTTATCCGCAGGATCAATACTGCCATAAACAGTATTGGTAGGAGTCGTGTCAACAGCAGCAGCCAAACCAGTAAGCTGCTTGTTAGCACTACCCGTTCCGTCAGAAAAAATAGCGGTAGCAATACCATCACCCAAAGAAAGTTCAGCTTGGCGAACTTTTTCGGTCATAATGTCGTTGATCTGAGCAGGTCCCATGTTGGAACGCAAGCTTAGACCATCAATTGCTACACCAACCGCAGCTTGCTTATACGTAAACCAAGCCGTAGTCTGCCCAATCTGCGGAGTAATATTAAGGTTGTCATAACCAGAATACCACTTAAACGTGCCGTTTGTACCCGTCATTACGGGAATACGAATCCGTTCTCCACCCTGCAAAACTTTAATGCGATTGCCAGAGCGAAACCACGAAAGCGTTTTTGCCATTTCATAAACGTTGTCTTGAATCATTCCCGAAGAAAGAATTTCATCAAGAGTCATCGTTAGCAATGGCCCATATACTCTCGTTAGAGAGCTTTCACCTACTGCCATGATGGATTTCTCCTATCTAACCGTTATGAACTATACGGTTCCACGCTTTTTTCACTGCTTTTGCAGTAATGTCTTCTAGCGTGTCACCCTCTTCTCTAAGATCGGGATCTTTACGAGCAACTGAAGAAGAAGACCGATGCATAGAGTTTGCGCGAACTAGCTTTTGCATTCGATCATTTCCTTGTTGACCCATAGCCCCCCGTTGTTCCGCTTCTTGAATTAAACGATCAAAGTTGTGAAGTATAAACAAATGATTAGGCGTAATGCCTTGTTCTGGGCTTTTAAGCTGACGATACAAATCTCTTACATCATCAAAGATTTCAGAGTTCCAAACAAACTTATCGCCATCCATATGCCCAAAATCATCACCCCACTGTTCAATACCTTGTTCAATTGATTGAGCAGTAAGTTTAGTTGATTCTTCAACAGCTTTTTCATGTTCAATTTCATCACGCGAAACCAATCCCATCTCATCAATTATTGCTTGAAACTTTTCTCTTTCATGCCGTGGTATCCGAGACAAGACATTTTTGCGTCTGACTTCTTCTTCAGAAGGCTCTTCAGTTTTTTGACTAGCACTTTCTAAAGCTTCTAATCGTTCTTTTAACTCTTTGTTAGTAGAAGATTGAGAAGATAAACTTCTTTGAATCTCTTTAAAAGATTCAGCACCTCCGGGCAACGAGTCAGCATTTTGCTCCAAAAATGCTAGCACATCTCCACGCGAAGGAAGTTTCTCCGCACTATTAGATTTTTCTGGAAGTCCATCACTGGGGCCATTATAATCTTGTGCGTTACCATTGCGTTCAGTCGTGCCAGACTGATTCAACATACTATTAATTGCGTCTGTATTAATCTGCGCTTCCATTTGCTGCAATTCTTCTACTGCACTCACTTGATTGCTCATACGACTTTTTCCTTTGAGGGGGATTTATGAAGGTAAATCATCAGCTTTTTTAAGTTCATTGTTATTATCACTAACCATAAAATTATTACGCTCTTCTTCTCTTATTTCAGCTTCTCTACGGTGATCATCTAATGTACGACCACTTAGCTTAGAAACAGGCTTAATTGCTTCTGAAGAATCGCTATCATAATTTCTTGCGCCATGAACTTTGTCACCTGCTTCAATAACCCCTAAAGCTTTCATAACTTGCTGTTTATGACGCAATCCATGTATGTCTACATCTAACGATTCATCATAATACGGCTCAAAAGGCACATATCCTTTAGCTGCAGACATAGGAAATTGATAAACTAAACTACCATTGCAAGAAGTACACTTTTTAATAGTATTTCTATCTTTATATTCTCTTCGCTCTTCTACTTGAAGATTGCACGTATTGCAACAATAATCATAAAAAGGCATCGTTTTATTACCTTCTTTTTTGTCTAATAGTCATTTCACGCTTTAAATCATCATCCATTTGAGGCCTTGTTTTTTCGCCCGGAAAATTAAGATTTCTTAAAGCCTCACCAACTCCACGTTTTACCATTGATTCAGAAGCTTTTCGTTGTGCTACAACAGCATCTAATTTAGCCATTGCTTTTGGAAGAACTTGCAACTCTTCCAATGAAAAACCTTCTAACGCTTCAGTTGGAACATCTAATGCTTGCGATGCTTTAGCCATCGCTGAGTCTTTTGCAGCACGTTCTCTGCTTTTAGCATCTACCTGCGGCCTCGTAGTTCTTGACGGAGAAGCATTACGACCTTTAGGCATTGGCCTTGCACCAACAGAATCGGGTTGCATTGGTGCTCCTTCTGGAGTTTTGCGAACCCTTTTAAGTCTTGGATTGTTCATTTTAATATCCTATTGGCATAAATGACATATCATCAAACTCATCATTCATCAGACGCTCTAAATCTTCTTTAATTTGCTTCATGCGTTTATTTTTAAACATAGTCTTTTCTAAAAGTCTACGTTCTTTAATAAGTTCTGGCAATCTTTCATCTTCTGGATCTTCAATAGCATGAATCTTCATACGTATTAATTCAAGCTTTGCACCCATATCCTCTTCCATAGAGTTTGGGCCTTTAGAAGATTCTACCTCATTTGTTTCTTCTTCGCCAAATCCCATCATAATAATTATCCTGCGTCTATGACTTCTTTTAAAATATTAGCTATGTAATTGTATTCGCCTTCACTTAAAACGTATAGCTTATCGTCACGTTCACCAATTGAAACCCTAGCATTTAAAAGCGACTCGTATCCGTCTTGCACTTTTTCCGCAAGCGTAGGTTCAACAGTTTTCTTAGGCCTTGGCATTATCTACCTTCTCCAGTTTGTCTTGGTGATTGCATAGCTCTGGTATCTGTTCGCAATGCTTCTCCTTCTATAGCAGAAGCTCTTGGAACAGGTTGCGTTCTAATATCTCGCTGAGGTTGTTGTTGCGGCTGCGGTTGCTGTGGTTGTGGTGGTTGCTGTGCAAGGCTAGCAACAATAGACTCTGACAATAATCCTCCACCTTCTGCGGTAGCTAAAGGATTAATTACGTCTTGTAATTGATTCTGTATATTTTCATCCATATTAAGAAAAGGTAAAATTCTTTCTGGATCTGGTATTCTATAGCCACGTATTAGAAGATCTTTTACTAGCTCACCAATATTAGGTCCAACGCCATTGTTTTGTTCACGCAATGTTGCATTTAAATTTTGCATCAACGAAATTAAATCCATATGCTGTTTGCGTTCAACTGCTAAAGCTGTGGCTGCTGAACTTACATCAATCTCAAAAGAATACTCGCCTTGAGACATTTGCTCTGATATACGAACTTCTTCTTTTGCTTTTGGATCTATTAAAAATAATCGCTCTGGCCTAAACTCAGTAGTCATTTGCCAAAACTTGCGAGCGACTCTTATTTGATATTGAGCAAATTTTTCTGCTCGTTCATCTTCTCTAGCGGTAGTTCTTCGGTCGTGTATATTTGCTTCAGTTGCAGAATCTGTTCTTGGCAAAGAAATAGGTTGAGGAGTTCCATTAGCCCGATCAAACATACTTTGGACTAACCGTAAGATATCGCCTTTTTCTGGAGGGATATCACCAAACTGTATAGCTTGCACTGCACGACCTTGTGCTTGCACCAATCCCTCTACTTCAAATGCTTCCATATCTTCAGCTTCTAAGATAGCATCTATTTCTTCCTCTCTAATAAACATAGGATCATAAAGGAATAGATTTTTTTGCTTTCTAATAACTGAAATATAAGAGTCTAAAATTTCATTCATCATTGACTGCATAGAGTCAGCACCACCCATAATAAGTGGGCCTTTAGTAAACCAACTATTAACTCCATCTTGCAATGACAGTATTTCTAAAGGGTAATCTTCTAATGATTGTACAGGCCATTCGTTTTCATAACGCAAAAAACGGTTATGAAACGGAGCTATTTCAATCCAAAGATTTTCTTTAGTATTTTCATTAGTAATATGATTACGAGCATATATCTCATACGACTCAACTAAACCAAAGTCATCTGTAGTAAACTTTTCTGGTTCAGTTTCTGGCGCACCTGCTATACGATGGTTAGGTTCAAGATCTCTTGAATCTAAGGAGTCATCATATAACACTTCATCAATATGCCGCACAGTTCTAAATGCTACCCATCTTGCGTCATGCAACCCATCTGCAGCAAGCGGATCAATTAAGACATCTCCTGCATTCCAATGCAAACCAAAAGGAGACTCCCATTTAACTGAAGTATTACGATGTGGATCGTGATGTTCTAAATAATACTGATGGTCTGCTATATGTTCTTCAATAATAGCAGCAGCTTGAGGATTTAAATCTGGTTGTTGCAAAAACTGTGTGTGCGTTTCTATGTGCTGCACATGATTTTGTTCTTGCATTACAGTTGTTAGCTCACCTGCTATCAGATACAACGATTCGTCATAAGGATTATTTATGACTTGTCCGGGATTAAGAAGTTTATCTGATATCATACGCGCTTCTATATCTGCTTTATACCCAATCTTTTTTGCTCCAAAAGGAGAAAGATAGGCATCTAAAAGAACGCGCTTATCGTGCCGTAACTGTGAAGTTTCTCGATACCAATAATTAGATATTTTACCTACAACTCTTTCTGAGCCAATACCTGCTTTAGAGGTAGGGGTAATAGAAAAAGTAGGGTTATGTGCAGCCATATTAGCTATAGACTGATCAATATGACCAAACACTACATTAGCTTTTGATCGAATACCCGGATCTTTGTAATCACCAACATTAAGTCGTTGTGTTTCGCGTTCTCTAGTTGTAGCAGGATCGTTGTTATACATATCAATAAGAACCTGCGAAGGCTCAAATACTGGAGTCCAATACTCTATTGCATGCTCTAACCTACGAGTCCAAAACGCTAACTGATCTTCTTTATTAGTTGGATAACTAATAGGCATTGTAATTTCCTATCTATTATTTAATAGAAACTTATATGAATACAACTATTTCTGCAAGCTAATAGTTTGGCTATGAATCTGACAGTTCCCAATAATTTTGATCGTCTGGAATATTTAAGGGGCCATGATATCCTGCTATAGGAGCTTCTCTTGCAGATCGCAACCCTCTTGCTCTTCGCTTAGCCCTGTCTCGCATTTCTTGAAACGTAAAGTTTCTTGGTTCAAGGTTTTGCATAGGAGGAGCTTCTGGCTTACCCCCTTTTAGATTGTCAAGCATAACCCCTAATAAAGAAAAAGCATCTACAAAGTCATCATGTTTAGCCGCAGGGAACTTTACAAGTTCTTCTATAAGCTCATTTTTCCAAGGAGCTTTTTTTGGGAAAAAAACCATTCCCATTTGCGCCCTACCTTGTATAGATCGCGCTCTTACAGTTTTATCTTTTGAGGGGGTATATTGTTCTCTATAGCAAAAAACACCCTCTTCTTTCATGCGTTGTTGTAAAAAAGGGCCAATAGAGTTTAGTATTTGTCCTCGTTCTTCAGCCCAAACAACAGGTCTATATCGTTGCATAAACCCTATAGCAGCTTCTATCCAATCATTTGGCTGCTTTCTATCGCGCCAAACATCTATAACATAGATCTGGTCTTGGGCATCTAGTGCAAAAACTGCATGCACTGTATAGTCAGCACCTTTACGCTCAGACGTTGCATAGTCGCTACACGCATAAAAACGTAAATAGTCAGTTGGGGGTAGCTCATCACGATCATATTCGCCAAACCATTCACGTTGAAAATACGAACCCTCATTAATAGTAGGCTCTTGTTGATACAACGCCATATAATCACGATGCCCTAAGACAGCTTTTCTTTCTAAAAGATCCGCTTTATTATACCATTCGGGCCATAATGCTTCCCCTTCTTTGCGTCCTAACGGATCATTAAGACCTGCTTCTGCAGGAAGGGAAATAATTTCCCAGTTAGGTATATTAGGATCTCCTTCAGCTTGCTTAATAAGTCGTCCTGCTAAATCATCATCATGCCAACGAGTCATAATCAATATTATAGCACCTTGTGGCATTAAACGAGTATATGCAGTAGATCTATACCAACCCCAAACCCTTTCTCTTTCTATTAAACTATCTGCCTCTTCCCTATTCTTATGAGGGTCATCTATAAGTAAAATCTTAGCACCACGCCCTGTAGTTGCAGTCCCTATACCTACAGCAAAGTATTCGCCTCTATGATCTTCTATCTTCCATTTATGGGCAGCAGATGCATCGGCAGACAATGTAACTTCTGGAAAAACAGCTTTATATTCTTGTGAGTCTACTATATTTCGTACTTCTCGACCAAAATCTGACGAAAGTTCTTGTCCATACGAGGCGGTAATAATAGGTTGATTAGGGTGCTTACCCATAAACCATGCAGGAAACCGTCTTGATGCTAACTCAGACTTGCCATGTCTTGGTGGCATAAAAATCATTAAGCGTCTACATAGGCCTGCCTCTACTTTTTCTAAGGCCTTAGCTATCGCTTGATGGTGAGAGTTAACAACAAAATCTTGATACGTATATCGTGTAAAAGATATGAGATGCTCTTGCGCTTCTTTTCTACGCAAAACTTCTTGTATAGCTTGTTTACGCCTAATTGCTTCAATATCTTTTTCTTGATCTGTATACCCCAATTAAAATACCGCCTTTATGCAGTTAAGTCTTCTTCACCTGCCTTAGATCCTATCTCAACACCATCCTGCCCAAACTCTTTTAGTGAACCATCTACTTCATATAACGGCTCAATAGCTTGTTTGTCAGCAAGATTAAGCAATTCTTCTGTTGTCATTTCTTCTAGCTTGCGATCATTCTTTATAGTTTGATCTATTTTTTTAGGTGCATACAACCCTAAAATTTTAGATCGTTGCTCTACACACCACTGTATTTTATCTAACCATTTAGTGTCAGACACAGAAGGCTTAGTTTTAGTTCTCATTTTAGAACTAGTACTGCCCTTAGATTTCATGGTCGTAGTAGAAACAGAACCTTGAACAGACTTATGAAACCCTTCCCATGCTACACGTTCAACCTCATCAATACGCGCTAATTGCTCAGCTTTAGCTAATGAAAAATCATATAAAGCTTTTACTTTCCACTCTTCACGCAACTCTCTTAAATACTTTTGCACGGTAGTCATAGAAATAGATAATTCTTCTACCATATCTGATTGCGTACGTCCCTGCAAATAATATTGAGCTACAAGCTTTTTACTAAACGCAATAGACAGTTGTGTAGACGACCCTTTACGTGCAGGCTTAGTTTGTTGCTGTGTTAGTTGAGTTGACAATAGCAGCTACCTCGTCATAAGAAAACAATGTTTGACATTCACGACAATGATACTCAGCAGTAGACAATTTCCAACGCACACGATTGCGTGGATGCTCACAATCATCTTTTAATACTCGTAATGCATCTAACGCTTTTAAAGAATCTAACCAAACAATATCTTTAGCCATAATACAGCCTTTCCTATTTATAATAATTATAACTCACAGCTTTCTAATAAGCAATTAAATGTTTCACATGAAACAAAAGCCAATACATTATATAAAGGCAATATAGCCTCTTTGGGAACACAAATAATTTTTGATAATAAAAAATTTAATATTAACAAAGTTGGGAAATTTTATATAGCGTTGTATGGGTGCTATATATTATATACGCATGGCGCAGGGGGGAACGACGACAGCCAACCAACCGCGTGCGTTGTACTAACGCCTACGTAGGTTCCTACGGAACTATAGTCGTCAGTTGCGGCTCTATGCCGGGTTATTAGACGGCCCAATACGGTTACAAGCCGCTATTATGGGTTATACGAGGCTATAGTAGTCGGCTGTAGGCTATGGCCCCCCCCTTTGGTCTACTACGTAGACTATAACACTTGGCAGACACTGCTTCTCCCATTGCCAGAGTCTGGCCTATGTTTTATAGCCTGTGCTTTATCTGGGTAGGCTATATGGCCTTGGTCTTTATCTCCCTTAGACGTTTGCCTATAGTAGTTAGTTCCCAGAAGGCTATAATGCCTTAATGTGGCCTATAGTATATAGGCGAAGGCTCTTAGTTATTATAGCTCAAAGGGGGGTGATGTTCTTGTTGGCCTATAAATCCGTTGGTCCGAATTGTGTGAGTAGGCTACTCCCGTAGGGAGTAAAGGCCAAAATCGGCGTGCTGTGAGGTGAATGTATGGGGGGTTATATGTGGGTTTTCGCATGCGTAATAATGTATGTGTGCGTTGGTGTCCCACGCGATACATTGTAGTGGCAAAATTGGGCTGAATGGACAGGCCATTTTTGGCCCTTATAATGTTCACGTGATCGCGTTGAGCGATGGGGTATAATAGTCGGATCTGGAAAAAACCGTATCCCTACGGGATACGAAAAAAAAGTTGGAAAATCTGGGAACCGGCTGACCGGCTCCGGCGTGTAACTTGGCGAGCCGCCGATTCGTTGTCTTGTTTCGTTGGCTCCGCCCCTTAAAGATCCGTTGGTCGCTGATATCGGTGCCAACAAGGCTTTAAGGGGTGACATCACCTATGCTTACTTGGGATACGTCCCGTGGCTAACGAGGCCTGTTATTTATAGGCCAGCGGCTGTAGTGTGTAAGGCTAAGCTAAGTGCAAACGGCATATGGGGGGTGGGACACGGCGGTCCCACTTAAGCACGTAACCATCGCGTAGCGTAGAAGCCAACGTTGCATGGTCGGTTGGGTCTTGGCACTTGCCGCCCCTACGGGGCAAGACGAGCCATAGACTCTTGGTGGCTTGATAGGTCGATAAGCACCAAGCAAGGTCGAATCCAACGGACACGCGTTTAAAGCCGCGCGAGATGGTTGCGGAGCGAAAGTGTAAGGGGTTTGGTCAGAGGCTATATGTGAGATAGCTTCGCAGCCGAGATGCTCATACGTACAGCGACTGCCTCTTGCATAGGATAGCTCGCCTTATAGCAATAGGGCGACAGACTATGAGTCTGGAACGTGGTTGTATAGTCTATGGGCCGTGACAAAAAAACGGGAACTATAGCCTGTGCGTAAAACGCATACCCACGTTGGGGTAGCTAACTGCTTGGTTGCGAAAGACTTGAGACTACCCATTGAGCACCAAGCCACACACAAACCCGTGCGTTATATAAACGCACACATTGAAGGAGCCATACTATGTCAAGCTTACTCGAAAAGATCAACGCCTACAGCACGACCAACAACGCAGGTGTTAAGACCACCACGCACGTTGAGCCGAAGGCTGTTGTCACGTTGGAACCCAAGAAGGCAAGCAATCGTCAACGAAGGGCTGTATACTATGCGGCCCTCAAGTTTGGGGTTAAGTTCACGGGTATTTGGGAAGGCAACATCAACGCAGACGAGCTTGCTCCCGTGGTCAAGGTGCTCCATAAGTCTTCGACTTATGACGATGCCAAGAAGAAGGCGGCTATAGTATATGCTGCCGAAGAGCTTCGTATTAAGCATGAGATGGTCGATAAGTATAAGGCTCCGAAGGAGCCTGTGATCGTTGAGGTTTCGGCCATTGACGATAACGGACAGCCCTTTGATATCACCAACGAGGAGCTTGCTACCGAAAAGCCGAAGGCTAAGAAGCAACGTGACCTTACTCCCTTGGAGTATGCTCGCTACAAGAAATCTTGCACCAAGGCTTCTGTCGAGCCTGTCAACTATGAGCAGTTCAAGGCTAACAAGGCCAAGGCTTTACAAGCCTTGCAAGGAGCCAAGGCTGTAGACGCTGAAGTTAAGAAGCAGGATCGTAAGGTCGAACCGACACGCAAGGACGTAGTTAAGGCGGCTAAGGCTGAAGCGGTTCAGTCGAAGACTGAGTTCAGCGATGCACAGAAGCTGTCCATGGTTATGGACCATCTCAAGGCCCAAGTAGAAATGACAACTGCTCTTATCCACGCCCTTTCTAAGTAAGCTCACATCAACCCAAGGAGCCAAGATGATTAACTTAAACTTAAACCAGTCAAGAGCGTTGCATGTATTGGACGCTCACTTAAATGGGCATTCTTCGGACATAGTAGAAGAAGCCTTAGAGTATGAAGAGATTGAGTCTGTTCGGATCAACGAGCAAGGAGAGAGGGTTGTCTCTCTTAAGAGAGTGCCAAAGACAGGCTTTTACAGTCAACGGCATTATTAGACGAGGGGTAGCGAGGTCTTCAGTACTCGCTACTAAGTCGCTATGTCTATAGTAGACATACTGGTCCCAAGTCCAGATCAAAGGAGAACGCAATGAAGATAAGACTTAAGAACCTATCGCCTGTAAGAGATAGCAAGGGCCGATTTACTGGCTTATATGAGTGGGAGTTCAGCCCACTTAAATGGGTAGGAGAGCGTATAACTATGGCATGGATTCGTTGGCTTGGCTTAGTAATAGTGACGCTCCTTATCCTGCTACTCTCTTTCAAGGTTAGCAAAGACCTATCTTGGACTGAAGAGATAGTCAAGCAATGGATGTATGAGAATATAATTCCTGTAGCAAGTGGGGTATGTATGTTAGCGGCATCTTTAATTGCAAGTGTAGCAACTCTTGTTGACAAGTATTCTCAGAGAAAGGATCGCTATGAGCGTATTAAAAGCTTAAGAAAGTTAGCTCACCGTAGAATCCCATTAAGAGATGGGCTTACAGACAAGCCTATTGAACAGTCCACTTCAAGGCAGTTCGTAAAAGAAAGGCTCAGATAGTGAAGCATAAAACTCTCAGACAAGGCATCATGAAACGTATCCATGTAAACCAACATGAGATACGGCACAACACAAAGACAGGAGACAATAGACCTGTCTTAACCTGCAAGACAAGCAGTGCAAATGACAAAGCAAATACGATTCAAGTGTTAGATGACGATAACAACGTAGTCCTAACGTTAGGCTATTCAGACAATCCATTGGCTTGTGGCGCAAGGGTATGGATAGAAACTAAAAGCAAAGTCAAACTCTTAAACATGGAGGATGAATGCCAGTAAACATCACACCCTATGAAGGCTGTCCTTTCAAGGCAAGCTTTGAAATAACAGGAGGCAAAAATCCATACTTCAGCAAGCAGTATGGTTGGCAACCTGCTGAAGCACCAGACGTAGATTGGATAGGTTTTACAGATGAAGACGACAACCCTGTAGAAGACAGCCAAGTACCCAAGCTCATACAGGATTACTGTCATGTCCATCACACAAGACTACAAAGGGAGGCATACATTTGGGTAAGTTAAGTAACCAAAAGATGCGAGACATTATCAAGTATCATAACATACAGTCTAACAATGACTTGCCTATGTTGGACTATGTTTTATTGGGTCATGATGCACAGATCTGCACAGAAGCTATCATGAACTCAGTCGAAGCAGACGTACTTAACTATCTCATGCTAAACACAGAAGACTCATGCCGAACATGGGTAACAAGGCATGTCTATGATGTTATGACTAAAAAGGAGGAAAGCCTATAATGAAAGCATCTTGCGACAGTAAAGTGAGGCAGTTTAAGTCTCACAAGAACTCTACTGGACACATGACAGGTAAGGCTTCTGGTGGATGTGTAGAGACAACAGCCGCTTGTGAGTCTGTGTGTTATGTAGATAAAACGTTTGTATATCCTAAAGTTAAGCCGTTGTTAGACAGTAACTTGCAAGAATTATTGCAATGCAAGACTGTAGAAGATTATGTAGAGTTATATGCTCCATTGGTTCGATCAGCAGAAGCACAGTATAAGAGAGCTTTGAACAGAGTTACTGGCAAAGAACTTAGGAGACTCAAGCAACGAGGGCATATTTTCAGATGGCAATGGGCAGGAGACATCATAACGATAGAGCATGCTCAAGCCTTTAATAAGATCGCCTTAATGTTTCCAGAGACTTCTTTCTGGCTCTACACCAGAACATGGTGGGCTGTTGGACAGATGAAGGCTAATAACTTAGATGTCTTTCTTTCAGTAGACGGTGACAATTCACCTACCATGAGAAAAGTCGCAGAGATGAATCCCCATACAAGACAAGCGTTCATGACAGAAAAACCATTAGGATTAGGAGTTGTATGTCCTGCTACCAATGGCAAGTTACAGACAGAGGGTGCTTGTAATACATGCGGCTTATGCTATGGCAACAAAGACGTTAACATTGAGTTTCTCATTCATAACTAAGGAGCTTACATGCCTCTATACAGATTCGTAGAAACGCAAGACAGTCTCATTCACTTTGTATTTTCATTCTTAAACAAGGATTACTATGTCGATCTACGAGGTAAGGGCGTAGACAATCCTTTGTATAGAAGAGTCATTGTAAAGTATGGACATGAGGATTATAAGTATGCAAGTCATCCACTCAGATATCTTATAAAAGAAACGCTTGAAGATGCTGAGACAAACTTAATGAAAGCAGCTTATTTACATTGGAGAGAACACAATGAAATAAATGACGCAGATCAATGGAATGAACTTGTAAACAGAAGAGAGTCGTTTCATCAGAACCTGTTAAAAGAAGAGAAAGATATAAACAGGGCAAGAGATTATTGGAATACAATGGTTCCAGAAGAAAAAATGATTGTTATTTACCGTTCTAATCACAATAAATGGGAACTTGGAGAGAACGATATCTCAATCTTTGCCGCTTGCAGAGACAAGATGCCAGACAAGATACCTTATCAAATCATATTAGATTGGATGGACGAGTTTAGATTTCACTCACAAAGAAGCGATGATTGTTATATGGAAAAGACACTTAAACAATACATCAACCTTAGATCCAGAACAGAAAAGCAAGAGATGGACCCACCATACTTCCGTCTTAAAATGAAACGATATGAAATGGGAAGATTAGATGAAAAATACGCATGATTTAGAAAAAGAAAAGGCTCTACAAATACGATATAAAAATATAGAGATTGACATCTGGGAGTTCGGCAATCTACAACAAGAAGGGAGAGGATTTGTAATAGACATGTTTAAAGAAGGTGAGAGTGAACCATTCAAGTCAGTCATCACATCATTAGAGGAGGCAAAGTAGAATGGATATCTGGGAAGAATACAAACAAGAGATTAAGAACAGCTTACGTATTAGATTGCTTCTTATCTACAAGGAAGTAGAGAGACTGCATGGATATGTTTCAAAAGATTTGGAAAACGACTTGTTTACAGGCAAAGAGATCATTGCCAGAACTAACCAGATAAAGAGAATGTCAGAAGACTTCTCTCAAGTAAGCATGTATCTGAATGAAAACACAGAAGCATTTGTTTATAAAGAGGGAGACAAATGGAGATGGCATGGACAGTCTCTGGGATACCAAGGCCATAGCAAGACAGACTGTCTAATCACTCTTATTAAACAGCTAAAAGATCAAGGCTATACAAAGTTTAGAATCGAAACAGATGACGTTAAAGAACATGACTAAGTTTATAAAAGCGGGATGGAATTGTGATCGCTGTAATTGGTGGAACAATTCAAAGAGAAGAAAGTGTTGGGTATGTAAATCATGGAAATTAAAACGGGAGGTTAAAAACAAATAAGCTGTTGCAGTAAACAACCTAAACTCACTCAATAAAAAAGGAATAACATATGTCAAGCGTAAGCATATCTTATGAAGAATGTATTGAAATTGATCAGACTCTCAGCGTGTATGATGAGGATGGAAATCAAGTAGCTCTTGCAGATTGGGACTCTTGCTCTGAAGATATCTCTGCAACAGTAGATGGATATGTCATTAGCAAAGATGAGAAAGATGAGTATGAAAAGCTTAAGGAAGAGCAGGAAGAGCGTGGACAAGACCAAGTAACATGGGTTTATGTTCACCTAAACAAGCATAGTGAGAACGAAGAAGATCATATCAAGCTTGTATTAAGGCCTATCAAGCAAGAAAAAACAGATACTTATTTTAATGTAGATGTTTGGATAGAAGATCAGCACGACTTAAAACTGCTATACAAATATCTCCTTAACAAGGTCGTTGATCAACTCTATGAAAACAAAAGTCCAATATATCAACTCTATGAAAACAAAAGTCCAATAGTTGATCACAAAGAATCAAAGCACCCACAGCATAACATAGGGATTCAAGACACAACAATGAAGGTTGAGACTACAGAGATGCACACCATTACAGAGAATGGTCAACCCATTACACAGGAAGGAGAGTCAGCATAGTAAAAACAATTCGCAGTATATAGTAATACAGTCTGTGTTGGTTACTATCATTCGGATAGTAGCTAACACAGGCTTTACTTTAATTAATAAAGGGATAACAAATGAAAAGCGGACGCACTCTTACTCAGCTTGCAGAAGAACTTGACCGTCAGATGAGTCTCAAGCGTGACTTTGTTTTAGATACAAGAGCCGCAACTGCAACGCCAAGCACACAGCAATCGGGTATTGACTTGGACATTACAAACATAGACAGGTTTCAAGTTAATCAAATCGCCAACTCTCAGATAGGTTCCAGATTAGATATACCCAAGAAGTATTATGACAGGATGCTTACTGAGTCTCGCGATCTATTATGCACCAATATCAATCACTGGTTCAAAGAAAAGCCAGAGCAACGTATGGTCAGAACATTGGATGGAAAAGCAAGAGCGTTCTTGTCTGACAGATATCGACCATTAGATAACTATGACTTAGCGGATGCTGTGCTACCTCAACTGCTTGAAGCTAAATTGGATATACGATCTTGTGAGATTACAGACAAGCGAATGTATATCAAGGCTATATCGCATGAGATTGAAGGTGAAGTAAAGAAAGGTGATGTAATACGATCTGGCGTTATGATATCAAACAGTGAGGTAGGTCTTGGCTCTTTGTTTGTTGGTCCCTTCTTGGAAAGACTTGTATGCACTAACGGCATGGTTGTTAATGACTTTGCCAAAAGAAAGTATCATGTTGGCAAGAAAGCTAATACTGTTGACATGAATGATGCATACGAGCTTTACACAGACAAGACTAAAGAAGTGACAGACAAAGCATTCTGGATGCAAGTCAGAGACATTGTATCTGGCGTGTTAAGTGAAAGCGGTTTTGAAAACATACTTCAATCACTCAAGCTCTCAGCGCAGATCCCTATAGCTGAAGATCCAATGAAGGTTGTTGAGCTTACACAAAAGAAGTTTGGTCTTACTGACAAGGAGAAAGGGGGCGTATTGCAACACCTTCTCAGAGGAGATCATACAGACTACACTAAGTGGGGATTAGCAAATGCTATTACTCGCACAGCAGAAGACTCTGATTCTTATGATAGAGCTACAGAGTTAGAAGCTACAGGTTGGAACGTGGTTCAGTTGCCCAAGCAAGATTGGCTTGCATTAGGTGGGGCCGCCTAAAACAACCATCGCGAACGTGGGGAGGTTCAATGAGCCTTCCCACGTTCCAACCATTTAGTCTCTAATAAATTTCATCTCAAGCCTACCCCAAGGAAAGTTTACTGACACTTCAGTATTCTTTGCTTTATCTGAGATAGGGCATCTTTCTAACATCTTAGAAGAAAACTCTTCTATCGCTTGCTGTAAAGGTTGAGGAACATTAGAGGAGCCTTCCTCTGGTATAGGAGTCACAGGTGGTAGTCGAACTTCTTCTGCTCTAAAGCGTCTTAAAGCCAACGCAGACAGAGATTGTTCACTTGCCTGTCTAAGAAGAGAATGTCTTTCTTCTTTATCTTTTACTCCTGCCACTTCAAGGTAGTGGGTATAGGTTAAGTCTTCGTACGTCCTTTCTTCTGGAGGAAATACAGAGCTAACCCATGCACAATTACGCAGGGTAGGCTCAGACTTACCTGTTATAAATACAGCTTGTGAGTATTTATCTGGAAACTTTCTCTCTCCAAAAAGAATCCAGTCACCTATCCACCAATTAATATTCTTGTGAACAGCTTGAAGAAATACTCCCTTCTTTTCCCATGTCTCATAGTCTGTCTCTTCTGACAAACTATAATGAGCCTCTTGGTATTCAGTTGCAGATGCAATGGGGGTTGGAATTACATCTTGTTCTTCGACCAATAGATCCCTTTCTCTGGAGACTTTAAAGTCCCGTTCGGATTATAGTCAACTAAGTTCCAAGGCTCTACTCCTAAAGCCAATGATAACTTAGCAAGTGTCCGAAGAGACACACTATGAGACTCACCTTTACACAAAACATTAATAGTATTTTTACCGACCTTAGACTTTTCTGCTAAGGCAGCTTGGCTTATGCCCTTATCTTCAATAACTCTTTTAAGATTCCATTTAAACATAGATATAAAACTACTCCCTATTTATTACAATGTCAACAGTAAAATTTTCCTTGCTACATATCTGATTTTTTCGTATTATATATACCTATTTATTGTGATAAAGCAGGAAAGGAGGCTAAGCTTTTATCACTAACCATAACCTAACATCCAAACACAAAGGAATAAAAATGACTAACGTGCCATTACCTAAGTCAAACTTTAAGCCGCATCCCAAAGGACAGCACAGTGGAACTATCTTTGACGTTGAGGTTAGACTGAATGAACCTACTCAGTGGGGTCCAAAGCACAGAGTAATACTCAAGATTCAGTCTGACACTATCATGCAGAACGATGATGGAACAAACATGACAGACGATGAGGGTAATCCAAGAGGCTTTGTTATCTGGGACTGGCTGACCGTTGCGAGAAAGGAAGGCAGTCGATTCAGAAAACGAAGAGAGGCTATATTAGGCAGAGCATTGACTGCTGAAGAAGCAAATGCTGACAGCTTCGATCCTGTCTCAGAGTTTCAAGGGCAACGTATTAGCTACTTGGTCGAGCATCGTATGAAAGGCGATGAACTCTACGCCAATGTTGATACTCTTTGGTTGGAGAGTGAAAGGAAAGAAGTTGATGCAAGTGAAGAATTAAGCAACGTGATCTCTAACTGTGCAGCCCTTGAGTCTATGGGATTGAATGGTGATGTAATAAAAGAATCGCAGATTCCAATCCTCAGACAAAAGTATGGAGATACTACTGAGCTTGACTCTTTCACCCTTGAAGCGGCAAAGAACTATGAACAAGCACTTGCCCAGAATATTGAAAGCAAACAAGAAGATGATGACGATCTTCCCTTTTAAGAAGTAAAACCACTAACTCTTAGAGCGGTTGGGACATACAGCCCAACCGCTCTTTTTATTAGAAAGAAAACTCTTGTCAACAAAAAGCCATACAGATAAAGGCCAATTAATTGTAGCTCTATTAAAAGAGCTTCACGATTCAGACTTATTCTTTGCAAGCACTTGTAAATTTGGTAGCAAAGAAGATGAGAGAGATACATTTACTAGTATACGATGGTTGCCAAGTGGTCATGACACAGAAGAAGCACAAGACGCTATTACATCTCACCTCTCTTATCTGTTCAACGAAGATTGGATTACTGATGATATGGTTCTTAAAGCATTACTACTTTCTCACAATTTAAAAAGTCAAGGAGGTTGCAATGAATAATAATCATAGCTCTAGAAATACCCCTTTATATGGAAAGGGTATGGAAGAAATAAAAACAGGGGACGCAATGATCCGAATGTTTCAAAACAAAAGCCTAATGAAAAAGATCATAGACCTCTATCCAAATAAACATTTAGAAAGGAAGTGGCTAGTTTGGGGAACTAAAAACTCAAGCACCTTTAGAAAGTCATATGAAGACTTAGGACTTCATTGGCCCTTAGAAACAGAGTATACCAAGAAACAGGGGACACAGTATTTTCACAGAAAATATATTGCTAAAGTAATACGCCTCAATGTTTTGTTTAGCCTGTCAGATGCTGAAGAAAGATTGCAATTAATGGATGAAATTAAGGAGCATGAAAGTATGGGGTTAGGCATATGAAAAAGTTTAAAAGAACAGAGATGGAAAAGCATGAGTCTGATGTACAAAACATAGATGAAATCATGGAATTAACTAAAAAAGCAGGAGCATCTATTAGCAGAGAGGAAGCAAGGAACATATACAGGGAGCAGTTAGACAGTGAGTTTTATATTAACGACAAGTATTTAGTGAGGAAACTTACAAAGACTGAAGATGGATATTCAATCACACACCTATCTATCAGAAGATTGGATAGAGGACACGCTAAAGATTGGAGGGAGTTTCAGCAAATAAAAAATGAGTTATTAGGTGAAGAGGTTGAAGCAATTGAACTCTATCCTGCTGAGAGTCGGCTTGTAGATTGCGCTAACCAGTTTCATCTCTGGGCATTACCAGAAGGAGAGCAATTCCCTTTTGGGTTTGTAACAGGAGCAAAGTCAAGTTCAAGTGCTACCACTGAAAACCACACCTTAGTGCAACGACCGCATAATAAGTAAGTATAACTTATCATTACATAGTTCATCTTTGATGAGTTTATAAGAAGGCTATGTGCATGATACTTCTGTACTGTACAGAAGGCTATAGCCTATCATAGCCTTCTGTACGTCAGCAGGACGTAAGATAGGCCACATCCCAATATTTCGCAACCCCTAATTTGAGGATAGCTATATGACCCCTATCAATTGCTGCATTTGCGCTGATGAAATACAAGCTGACCCGTCTGGTTGGAAGGAAGGACACAATGCAGAACCAGTAGTCAACGGAGGTCGATGCTGTGAAGATTGCAACACGACTATTATCATTCCTTCTCGACTGATGGGCGCACCCAACTTCATAGGCATACTGGAAAAGGAACGCCTTGATCCAGACTTTGCTGATAGATTTATATGGATGTTTAAGGATAGAAAAGTAAACATAAAAAAGAAAGAAGAGCCAACTGTTTACGAAGCAAGAAAGCAAGAAGCGAGAAACGAGATTGAAAAAGTAAAGCAAAAGTTTGCAGGTTACTTATAAGGGATTGCAATTTATTGTGACTCTACTTATATTTCTTATTAGACATTCATCCACCATTCAAGACAGGAGATCAATATGACTTTTACTGAAGAGACATGGCCTAAAGAAAGGTGGCCCAACTTTTCTTTTAAAGAAATGGCTTGTCAGCACAGTGGAATCTGTGATATTGACGAGTCCTTTATGGACAAGCTACAAGAACTAAGAAACAGAATAGGTTTTGGATTGGTTGTGTCCTCTGGATATAGAGACAAGACCCATCCAATAGAAGCAGATAAAATTTCTAAGAGTGGTAATGGTGGCGCACACACAACAGGCAAAGCTGTTGATCTTAAGGTCGCAAGAGAGTCTGCTTACAATGTGTTAAAGCATGCAATGGCATTGGAGTTTACAGGAATAGGCGTAGCACAAACTGGAGAAGCACGCTTCTTGCACCTTGATGATATACAGCCAGAGGATGACTTCCATGTTCCTCGCCCAACCATTTGGTCTTACTAAATATACCAGACTATTAATAATTGTGTAGACTGTTTTGCCCATCCTTCATGTGGCTCCTTCACAGTCGCAAGGTTATCACTACGGAGACACTATCCGGCATTAGTGTATTGTTCCAGATAACCTGCACAATTATTAATAGTTCTATAAACGAAAGAGATCAATATGATTCCAAGACAACGTAAGTCACAGATAAAGCTGAGCCAAGAAACTATTGAAAGAGCTGCTAGAATGTATAAAACAAATAGCCAAGCAGCTAAAGCTTTGGGTATTGCAGCATCTTCTTTTAGAAGGTTGTGCAAAAATAATGACATTGTTCCTCCAAGTGAAAAATTATGTTAGAGTGGGAATTTCAAGAGGACATAGAAGTTACAAGCTATAAAACCATTAGTATGAGATTAGTAAATACATATGCTCCATCAAGAAAGAGCTGCCCTCACTGTAAGTTTGATGGAGTTAGACACAAGGGTGGAAAGAAGTGGGAGAAGTTTTATTACGTCAAGAACAATGGCACTGAGATACAATCCACAGAAAAAACTAAAGATAGCTTTTGGGAGGAACTTGATTTTATATGCAGGAAATGTGAAAAACTATTAAAGAAAGGACGATAGCATTGGAAGAATACGAAAGAGAGCTTGCAGTAATTGATGCAGCTTTAGACCAAGGCTTTTTAGACGAAGCATATGACATGCTTTGGGATCATTACGGAAAGAAGTTATATCAAGGAAAGAAGTATAGAAATCGAAAGGATAATAAAGAATTTGAAAAGGATTGCAGTAAACTGTGGATGGCAGTGCAGCCCACAGATGGACAGCTTTTTTTAGAGGCTGTTAAGAAGCATGTTATAGATCACAATACGATGCAAGAAGGGCAGAATGCAGGTGACTGGATGCCTACCGCTGCGAACCTTGCAAGGCATATTGTTACAGCTACTGAAGAAAGAAGTGCTCTACAAAGCTTAAGGCAGGAAGAAGAAAAGAAGTCTCTTAGAGTCCCTATAGAAGAAGCAAAGTCTGGTATTATTAAAATTACAAACCCTTTACTAAGACAAGCTTTTGGTAAGGACTTTATAGAATGTATACCAAACAAAGCAAGCAGATGCGAAACGTGTGGAGATACCGGCAGAGTGCCTTTTTATTACATTCCAGACAAGCCAAGGCATGTATTTCTACAGCATGAATGGTTTGAACTTAGCGAACGATCCCCAGAAAAATCAGAACTATTTGAAATATCTACCTGTGTTTGCGATGAGTGTGAGGTTGGTATAAATTTATGGGACAAGTTTACTCTTAATAATCCTGTTTACAGACCTGCCGCTTATTGGACAATCAAAAGGCTAGCAGAAAAAAGAAAAGAACGGGGCGTTCAAAAGAGTAAGAAGCAAGCTGAGTCTGCCCAACAAAAACTATTTTAACTTATATGCCCCAAGACTAATTCCTATAACCGTAAGGTCGCACTTTGGGAGAGAAAGTGTGGGAACATATTTGTATGTAGGGGAGATACACACAAATAAATTTTAGTCTTGGGGCATCAACATACGAGGACACATGAGAGAATTGGAAATAATAGATGAGCTTATTAATAACTGTTGGTCTATCACTTCACATGAAAAACAGAAAGAGTATGTGTTTCATGTGAATAACTTGAAGAAATATCTCAAGCTACAATCAGATGATTATAAAGCTTTTATAGAAAGTGAAATAGGCAATGAAAGAATATAAATGGATTATTGATATTATTTTACCAATCTTTGGGGGTGCAGTAGCTATATTAATAGCCATTGGATTAAACGATATATTTAAAAATAAAGGAGACTAAATGCTCAGTTGTGAAACGCAAGAAGGGAAAGAGTATATAGCCAACGAGAATGATATAGCAGAAACTATCTGCGCCAAATTTAAATGTAAACAAATCCTCATGGCTCAAAACAATACTCAAGTAGACAGATTGTTTTATAGAGACAACCAACTCGTAGCAATAGGAGAAATAAAAAGCAGAAACCTTTCGCTGCAAAAGCTAAAATCTTTTGGCTCTTATCTTATATCCCACAGTAAAATAAAGACAGGCAGTGCTTTTTCCGCTCTCGTTGGAGTTCCTTACTTTCTTTTCGTAAAACTACTTGAAGATAATCACATATTCTTTTGGAAAGTGTGCGATGAAAAGGGAGACTTCTTAGTTAAATACGATGTAGAAAGAACTCAGACTAAGCGAAATATATTTGGTGGGCAAGTCAACAGAGAGAATGCTTTCCTTTCACTAAACGAGATGCAAAAACTTGAAACATAAAATACGAATCTGCCACTTAAAATTTTGTGGCATTGAATACAACTACTGGTATACATATGAAAAGGCGTTGGAAACAAAAAGACTTAAGGAGTCTAGAAAAAAAGAGATCCAAAAAGAAAAAGGCATCAAGAAAAAAACTGCGTACTATCTCAAACGATTCATCCACAATTATGCCGAATGCAAAAGGTATAATGTGCGGATACCGTCAAGATATCAGAGACTGCAAGAAGAAGCAAAGTCCAAAAGGGTTGTATCTAAGAAGTTCTTGGGAGGCGAACTACGCACGATACTTAATGTTCCTAATGGACAAAGGTAATATTCAACGATGGGAATACGAACCAGAAACCTTTTGGTTTGAAGGAATAAAGAGGGGAGTCACTTCTTATCTGCCAGACTTCAAGATATGGGAAACGCTTGAACAAGACCCTTACTTTGTAGAAGTAAAAGGGTACATGGATTCTAAGTCTGCTACTAAATTAAAACGGATGGCAAAGTATTACCCTGCCATCCGTGTAGATCTTATAGATAAAGTTAAATACAATGAGATAAAAAATAAGCTATCTTCAATTATTCCCAATTGGGAATATCCTTCTGTTTAATTTTTAAGATCTTCAAGCGTTTCATCAAACCCTCTAAGCTTCATAAGCTTTTCAATCCTCTTATTAAGAGCGCGACTTACTTGAACTCTTTTGTAAAGCTCTGCTCTTACTTGAGCATCTGGGTCTACAGCCCTAACGTTTATACCTGCAACTTCTCTAAGTAACTGCTCTCCTAACCTACCTTCACCTGCCATCTTAACAAGCCTATGACCTTTACCCAACAAAGGTAGTAGAGTTGTTAGTGTGTGCATTTCTTTTTCTGTTAGTCCAGTATTGTATCTATTATCAAAAATCTCAATCATTGAAGGTTCGTCTTGGAAAGACTCTATTGGACTATCAAGGAAAAAGCTATAGCCTTGATTGGGATAGATCTCTGCCCACGTTTTTAGAAACGGAGACATAGACCCTACCATATCTTTCATATTTAATCTATTTAAATCTTGAAAGGGCAAGTCTAATGCTGCATACAGTGGCATACCATCACCGTCTAAAGGTATATCTCCACTATCAAAAGGCAGTCTCACAGCATTCATCTCTGAAAAATAATCGGGAACTACCACATCTTGCTGATCTTCTGATAAGGTTTCGATAGCATTAATAGTCTTAGGAATAGGCGAATATCTTTCTGGGTTCCTAACTAACTCCGAATACTGCAAAGGAATATTCTTTCTCATCCAAGTATAGAATGGAATAATTGTCCTCATTGTATTACGTTCAAATGGAGTAAGTTCGCCATAGTCAAAGAGGTATCGCCTTACAGAGTCTGCCGCTTGTGTAGCAGTCATACCATATCCGACAGCCTTTTTATTTAACAAACCATTGCCTTGAATTTTACCGACATCGTTTGTTCTCATATGGATATAATGAGCTATACGAGCATTATTTTCTAGTCGTTCACCCCAAGCCCTATTTGCTTTTACTAGATAGTTGTCTCCCAAAATTCTCTGAGCTTTTCTGAGGATAGGCTCAGAAGTCTCTGCTGTAGCTTGCAAAATAGCTTTGGGAGTTGCTAGGCTTTCTGCATCTGGATCTACGCCTCGACCTAATACTCTTTCCAATACGTGGCGCACATCATCGTTAGGCTTAATCCCTACAGACCCTTTATTTGAAAAGTCATATATATCCCTAAAAGATTCTTTCATAAAATCAAAAGTGCCTTTTACGGGAGAAGGCATATTTTTGTATTCAACGCCTTCCATAATATACTGTTCAAAAGCTTTGGCAAAAAACTCTTCACCTTCTTTAGTCCATGAGAATCTATCCATCAGTTCTGCTGTCATTACATCAACATCTATCTGTGCTTGTGGAGATAAGTCAGCAGCCCTTTCAGCTTGTGACCGCGCTTCTTTGTAGAGAGAGTTATACTCTTTATCGCCAAGCATCCAACGCTGAATAATTTGCTTGTCATTCTCATCAAGCATAGTGCGCCTAATTAAATGACCCATCTCATGTACAAAGGTAGTGGGATTAGCTTCAGCAGTAGCTAATATATCAGCTTTGCCGTTAGGATAGAATTGAATAGCCCCTTGAATCTCCCCTTCACCCATCTGCAAAAGCATGTCTTCATTGCTCAGATCCCAAGTCCCTTTATTTCTTGTAGACTTAAAATTCTTTGGATCAAAAATCACAAAGACTTGGTGAGCAAACTCTTTGTCCGTACCCGTAGGCCTTAAAGATTTTCCAGAAAGACTGTAATTATAAGCATCTCCTAAAAAAGTATCGGCATGAGTCAACCCATCATAACCCATATCTTGAAGGAAGTAATTAAACAAAGACCTTCCTTCTATTTCATCATAATCTCTTAAAGGATCAAAATCATTATAAATTCTTGTTAAAGTATCCCCTATTTTAAAATAAAAATCTTCAGCATTAGAAGCTTTGCCTATTTCATCTGGATCTTTTGCAAGCAAGTTATTAAACGCATTCTCTACCTCTAACTGCAAAACATCTTCTTCTATGGGCTGGCTTTTAGATGCAATTTTACCAACCAAATCACTATTACTTTTAGCATCTAGCTGCGACAAATCTCTTGTCACCATCTTTTTAAGATTAGAGATAATGAGTTCTTCCTCTTCGATCCCCATTTCCCTAAACTTTCTAGCACCTTTTTCGTCTTTTGTACTCAATACAAATGGATTTTTTATAAAGGTGTATCCGTCTACAATACCTGCAGACTGCCCTATAGATTCCCAATCTAATGAATATCTATTTAGATCATCAAGTCTATCACTATACGAGATAACATCATTTTTTTCACTCAGCAATCCTCTAAGCTCTTCAGATAACTTGGCTTGTTGCTTGAAGAGATTTTCCATAGATGATTGACTATTTTTTCGTTTTACTAAATCTTTTTCTGATTGTATTGCATTCATTTTTTTCTGATTATCAGAAAGAGATTTTTGCACATCTTTAATTTTAGACTCTATTTTTTTCTTAACATTCCTGTACTTAACATTATACGCTTTTTTTATCTGATCCCTTCTTTTAACTGGATCTTCACTAAGCGTTCCTTTAACTAAAGAAAGGACGTTGCCTTCATCCCCATATTTTTTTACTGCGTTCACAGACCTTTCTATGTCCACAGTAAGTCTTTGCAAAGGCTTGGTAGCATCACTGTAATAGTTACTTACAATATTTATGCCTTCTGCGTCATCGGGGGAAGGATTGTTTTTTAATTTCAAGTCTTGGGGAGTGCGTCCTACATCAGCAGCAATGTCTTCGGTAACATAAATACCATTGCCTAATAGGTTTCCTGTGCTGCTAGCCCGTAAGTCAAATCCTTCTTCTGCTATATTAGCTGCATACCTTGTGCCATGAAAAACTCTGATGGGCGTTCCGTCTTGATGAACTGCATACGCACCCTTAATTGCTTCTTTAAATTCTGGCGTATCTATATTTCCAACAGGAGCTTTTTGAAACAAGAAGTCTAGTCTATCATCTGGTGCGCCCTCTTTAGGTATGGCATACGCTCTAAATTGATTTATTCTTTCAGTATACCAATCTTCTGGAGTCTTCCAGTTCCTCCATGCCCATGCTCTTGCAGCCACATCATACATCTCTGCTGTTGCTTGAGCAGTCTTAGCATCTATATCTGACCCTGCTTCAATCGCAGCATTTAAAATATTAGAAGCTACGCTAGCAATTCTCTCTTCTTGATTACCCCAATTTTGCAGTCCATCAGAAATGTCTGTGGTTGAAGGTCTTCCATTACGTAATTCAAATGAGGTCATCAACTCTTTGCCAATACCAAGATCTGACTCAGTATAAATTAACCCTCCTGCATCAATTCCTTCCTCTTTGACCTCATTTAAAAAGTCTCTGCCCGTTTTAGTTGTACCATCTGGCAACTTAAAAGTGTAATCGTCTACTGATTTTCTTCCACCTAAGAGCCTTTCTATGGAAGACCTTACTTTTCTATTGCCTATATTAGCAGTGTCTTCTACCTGCAAGAGCATAGCTTCTGCATAGGCTTTTGGATTTTTAACCCCTGCAAGATAATTATTGAAGATATTTGAGTATAAATTTCTTGCATGATAACCCGGACTCATCAAAGCATATGCTTTCCAAAGTCCTTGCACCTCTCTAAATCCCCTAACTAAGCTTTTTAATCCAGAATCATTTTCGCTAGTGCTTGTGAAGATCTTGTTCATGTCTTCTAAGTTGTCTACCATTGCAGCAGGTAGTGCGTAATACATAGGCTCATCACCTGCTTTTTGCCCTTTTACCTTTTTAGTAGACAAGGCAGGTGCTTTCCAAATCCTCATGCCGTGTTGCTTAAGCTGCGTATGCAAGACATTAGTAGCATCTTCAGCGACTACTTGATCTATAGGCACAGCAATGCGCGTATCAGTTAATATCCCATTGTAAAATTTTTGGGTATTAACTTTTCGTATGGATTCCATACCGCGCCTTACTGACATCAAAGCTACATTGGTTTCGGTATTAACTAAATCCATCAACCTTGATTCTAAGGTCGGATAACTTTTCTGATAAGAAGATTTCATCACTCCATTATCAGTAATAGTTACTACACCCTTCGTAGCTTCATTATACTTTTTAATACCAACATCTTTTCCAAACCGTATTTCAAAAATCTTCTGAACCATATTCTTAGAAAACTCAGTGACTGGTTCAGTGCCTACACTGTAATTAGCTCTGAACTGACCTTTATCAAAAAGCCCTACTTCTTGTTCTGCTTCAAACATGGTGTCAAACATATCTCGCCATTCATCAACACCTTTTTTTAATACTTGGCGAGTATTGTCATCAACCTTCAATTCTTTAATCAAACCATCTACTACTTTAGGTTGATCTAAAAAAGCTCCTATTAGTCTTAGCTCTCCCTCATTCATGTCGGATGCTATTTTGAGAATATTTTCTCGCAAGGATTCTTGCTGTCCTGCGATAGCAGCATCTTTTCTTATTTGCGAAGAAAGGAAGTCTTGGCTTGCTTCTTGTATTTGCTCTGCAGTTACAACCTCTTCTATGCCTCTATCCTTATTTAGATTAGTTACCATCTCGGCAATTTCTTGTGCGCTTTCACCGTCACGCAAACCTTTAACTAATCCATTAGGAACAAAAAGCTTTCTAAATCCTCTTCCTGCTACACTCTCAGTTATAGCATGACTAAGCTTGGCTTTCTTAACTACTGGACCTGCAAGCTCATCTAGTTTTCCAACTCCTTTAGTAACCTTTAACAGGCCATAACCAAACCATGTTGTAGGATCTAAAAGCATATCAAATACAAATCCTGCAGCAGCAGCATTTATCTTACTGTTTTCACCTTTGAAGGTGAATGCAGTTTCTCCTCTTTTGCCAGAAAAGATGTCTCCCCAAGAGGTTCTTCGTACTTGATCTTGAAAGCCAAAGTTGTCAGCTAGGGATAATGAGTTTGCTACTTCAATCCCCATCTGCTTAAACGCTTCATGCGGATCTCCCGTTAAAAGCATCTCTTCTACAAAGGCTGCAGTGCTGTAGTTGCCAATAGATAGCGCATCAAAGATTGGTTCGGTTACAGTATCAAATCCAAAGGAGTCGTTTTGCTTGGCAATATTTTTTTCAAACTCACTGCTAATACCTAACTGCTCATATAATTCCAGATTATTATTTAACTCAGACATTGCTCTTATGTCTGCAGTCTGCTTATTAAACGGTCTTGGCTTGGTTAAATAATCGGTATTAGGATAGAACGTTGAGGGAACTCTAGTTTCAAACTCTGCAAATCCGCGTACAGGATCTTCTTCTCTTGACTCAAGAAAAGAAAAAGCAAGCTCTTTCGGATCTACTGCAAGATTCTTGGTAACAAAAGAAGTGTCTACCCCATCAAAAATATTACTTTTTTTAGGAGTCGTAGGAATATTATTAAGTCTTTCTACAGCAGTTTTTGAATCTACATCATCAAAAAGATTGCTCATTGCATACCCCTAAACGTTTCTTCTGTTAAACGATTACTACCTACCGTCATAGGACTTGTTCCAGTACGTCTTCTATTAGAAGAGCGAGTATATAATCCCCTCTCTCTTTCTGAAGATGGAGTGTATTCAGAAAACTCATCAAAGACGCGATTAGTCCTACGACCACGTAACGCTTCTCTACCTACAGGCCCACTCATAATTGGATCGCCAGACATAAAAGCTCTTGTGTCACGATCTGGTCTTACAGTTTCATCTACGTCAACATAAGGATCAAGCTCTTCTTCTTGATCAACAAATGAAAGAGATAAGACTCTTTCATAAACTTCATTCTTATTTATAACTAATGAGTCAGCAGTAAGTTTTGAAAACAAATCATTTTGTATTGTATTAAGATCTGCACTGCCTGTTGCAAGGATCGTTTTTAATTTATCTGCATATGCATTTGCAATGGTTTCTTCAGTCTCCGAAAGAACAGAAGCTTCATCTTCTGTCATGCTGCCAGATCGTTCACTGTCTCTATACTCATTTAATTGGGGAACAAATTCATCTCTTGAACCCAACTCTAAATTTAAAGTTTCTAACGCTCTTTCCTGTTCTTCATAAGTAAGAGCCGTATTGCTTTTTATCTTATTGACTATAGTTCCAACAGGAACATTTTGCTTTGCTCGACTGACCGCATTAAATACGACAGCATCAACTACGTCTGGATTTTCTGGAACCAAAGCTTCTGCTTGCTGTCCAAGTCTGTAACGTGCTGCCATATCTGGCATATACAAAGCAACTTGTTTTACAGCATCTGGAACCATATCAATTGGACTGACTGACAGGTTTTGAATGTCTTCAACGTATGCATCACTTATATCTGTTTGCTCTCGACCTTGCCTGTCTTGAGCATTTTGTTCTGCCCTACCTAAAAGACCTCCAATACTTGCATACCTTTTTTCTCTCTGTTGTGCTGAAAGATCTTTACTAACGCCTTGACGTACAATTAAGTTTTGATCATCTGCTAGTCCCCTAGCAACTTTCATTACTTCTTTTTGGAAAAGATTAAACTGTTGCCTATAACTAAAATTGTTGTCTCGTATTAAATTTTGTTTAAAAAGATCTACTTCTTCAGTGTTTTCATCTGTAACTATCTGATCTAATAGACCTATAGCTTGCCTTACTTCTGCAGGATTATCAGTATCACTCAACGTAGCAGCAAACTTTTCTAGCTTTCCTTGCTTTACCAGTTGCTGACGTTCTTGTATTTCATTTTTTAAAGAGTCTTTTATGTCTTTGGGTAAATCTAATTTACCCAGAATTGCTTGTTGCTGTCTTGCTGTAGACTGACTGAAAATTACGCCTCTTGCATCACTATAACTTAATGATTCGGCTAAGTCACTATTTAAAATACCATTAGCTGTTAAGCTAAGTAACTGCTCCCTTTTTTGATTCCAACCAGAAACGCTTGTAGGATTTTGACCTAATACTATTTCTGCATTCCGAGCATTAGTAGTTAGCTTAGAATAGTTGACCACATAATTTTGAGTTTCTTTAATGCTGAGATCTACATTATTTTTTTGCTCTTCCAATCTGTTGAGAAGCTCTGTGTCAGCATCGGGACCCTTTGCAGCCTCTGATTCAATGACTCTTTCTAATCTTTGCCTTAGATTTTTGCCATCATTTACAAAGCTTCTAATACTTTTTATATCAACATTAGCATTTCTATCTGGAACTTTATTGCCATTAATAGTTAAATAAGGAGTTTCACTTTCAACTAAATTACTAAATTTTTGACCTTCTTTTATCAAAGAATTAAAGGCAGAACTTTTTCTTTTCTTTGTTAATTCTTCCCCATAGACATCTTCATATACATCAAACTGCCCTGCCTGTGCGCCTTCTTCAGCAAGCCTTTGCTTTTCCGTTTCTCGCATAGCAAAACGCGCAGCATCATATCGTTCTTCTTCCCTTCTTTTTTGCTCCATCAAATTAGGAAGTTCAGAAAAGCCGCGAGTAAATCCTTGAGAAAATCCGCTTGCTAAGCTCTTTAAAAAACCCATAGTAAGTCCTTATTGTCCTGTAGGCAATTCAAAAGTAATGTCTTCATCTAGTTCGGAACGTTCTACAAACTGAGAATTTTTAAACGTCCCTTTTGAGGTTCTTGATCCTGCAAAAAATAATCCTTCATCATCTATCCAAACATACGAAGGATGGAAGTTTAAGCCAAAGGAAGATTTTAGTTTGCCTTTACCATATCCCGTTAAGTCTTTTAATGCTTGTATTGGCAACCAAACTTTATTAGATCTTTTATTATAATCATCTAATGATTCTGTATAAACAATTTCCGTAGATTCACCTGCACCTTGCGACCAAGCAACAGTTTCTTCTTCCCAATTTATAAACGCGTTTCCATTTTCTCTAAACCACTTATCTCCATCAATTTCATCTGGAACAAAATTAGTTGCAAATCCAGTTGGTAAAAACCATCCTTTGTCAGTCCATTTTTGAGTTTGCTCCCCACCATAAAAGGCTCGTAAGTTATCTGCCATTTTATATGTTGAGTAAACCATGACAGCAGCCCCTGCTACTCTACCTGCTGTTGTCAATTTATCTGCATTACTTGTGGTGGACCACCAATTTTTTGCTTGGCTATACAATCCCGGACTATCTGTCGTGGCACTACTTGCCCCATCAGTGACAGCTTGATCTGATGGAACTTTGCTAGGGCGTGGAAACTTACTTCTAGCCCATTCTGCACCATAAGTACCTGCCGTTTCACCTGCTACTGAACCCAATAATTGTCCTAAAAAATCACCAATCCCACCTCCTCCACTTCCTCCACCTCCACCTCCACTTGCCGTTGGCGATCCACCTCCATTTATAATAACCATTAGGTCAGCAAACTTACGCCTACCTTCCTTAGTCTTAAGCAGATCTCCATTCATTGCTTCTTCAAAGATCTCATCTCGTCTAGCTTCGTTTGTTTGATAAGCATTTAGCTCTGCAGTCAATGAATCAAGTTGCGTTTGAGACAAATTGTTACGTATAGCATACTCTTCAATCTGCTTTGTATACAACCCTTCAGCATGTCTCATTGCTTGCGTTACCCTATCATAGTCTAAATTAAACTCTTGCGCCCACTGCGCTGCAGAGTCTTCTATTGTCATCTGTCTTAATCTTACATCTTGCTCTATCTGAAATTTAGCTAATGCAAATTCATCTTCAGCCAAACCAAATTCTTGAGCAGCTTCATAAGCAGATTGGGTAAATGCTCTGTCTGATTCAAAAACAGCTTGATTAAAATCTCTTATATCTATTTCTAGTTTATCAGCATAAACTCTTTGCTCAAAAGCCCTATCAAGTTCTTGCTGATAAATTTGATTTGTTAGTATTTCAGTGTCTAAGTTTAATCTTGCTCGTTCTAATTCTTCACGATTTGTTATTTGAAGTCTAGATAAGTCAAGCTCTCCTCGCCTTAACCCTAATTCTTCTAAATCAATATGCTGATCATGCAAAGATTGCTCTATGGAAAAATTCAACTGATCTCTTTGCAATGACATCTGACTGTAAATTTCAGCAATATTTGCATTAACTACCGCTGAATCAAGATTAAATTGATCAGTAGCCCTTCTTATATCTTCTTCAAGCCTTCTATTAAATTGATCAGCACTTTGCTGTAGAGCTTTAGCCTCTATATCTAATCCTGCCTGTGCTAGCCTATCTGCAGATTCTTGTGCTTTAGCAGCAACAGTCATGACTGGAAAACCATTTTGGTCTATAATAAAGCCTGTTGCTTCTGCAATCCTAAACATTTCATCTACTTCAAGCTTGCGCTCTTCTATGTCTAACGATCTATCATCTTGCCTAATACTAGCATTTGCTAGCATAGTTTGTACGGCAATTTCTTGATCGCGCTGAGTAAGAGTCGTATTTCTAAATAACTCTTCAGCATACTGAGCGCGTTCGGATAAATCTATCTCTTTATTTTTAATTAACTCTTCAAGAGTTATCTGTCTTTCTTCAAACGTAAGTCGTGTATTAGACACAAAGTCTTCTAATAGAAGCCTTCTGTCTTCTATGTCTATTCTTTCACCCTCTAAAGCTAATCGTTGAAAACCCAAGTCTGATTCAAGCTCAAGTTTTTCAGTGTCAGAAAGTCTGTCAAAGTCTACTTTCTTTTCTTGTATCCTTTGATTATTTCTTTCTAAATTTATCCTATTGCTTTCTACAAAACGATCTAACTCAAGCCTTTGCTCTTCTATATAGATTCTTCTATTAATAATTCCTTCATTGAACTCTTGATCTAATTGATCTAAGAGCAATCTTTTTTCTTCAATATATGTTTGAGAATCAATTCTTTTAATGTCAGCTTCTGCTAGTTCTCGTCTTATAGCAAGATCGCCTTCACCCAACAACTGCTTTAGAACCAACTCTCGTTCAGCTTGATCAACCCCTGCTTCACCTAAGAACTCATCAAGGATAAGCCTTCTTTCTTGCAAGGACATTCCTCGCAAGCCTAATGCTTCTTCTAAGTTAAACCGCTTTGCTTCTAGCTCTATCTGGCGTAGTGAAGTAAGCTCATTAAGAGCAAGCGTTCTTTCTGATATACTTAAGTTGTTATCTAAAAGCTGTTGTTCTAAATCAAGCTTTTTATTTTCTATTTCTACGCGAGAGAGCATTTCTCTCAAAGCAATAGTTTGATCTCCATCCAACTCGCCTGTTAGTTGCGCTGCCTCTATTTTTTCTTCTACAGACTGACGATATTCTTCTAACGTCATTCCTCTTTCAGCAACACTAACCTGTCGTTGACTTAACCTTAAGTTTTCTAAGTCAATTACAAAATCCAAAAGCTGCTGTGTTGTATCAACTCTTGCACCTTGCTGAGTTACTTCTTCCTCTGTTCTTGACCTTTGAATTGCATCAAACAGAGTCAACGTATCTCTTAATTCAGCCCTTAATTTTTCATCTACTTCAATTTCTTTTTCAGCTAAATCAATTGCTCTTTGAGATTCAAGATCTTGAGCAGATCGTATATTCCCTCCACTAGCAGAAATCCCTCCACCTTCTAGCAATCCTTTTCTAGCTAGAGCTTCATATGCTTGATCATATCGCATATTTACTAAGTTGGTTGCTTTAGCAACAAGCTCTTGCCTATCAATGTCTATTTGGTCAATAATCCTTTCCATTGAAACTTCAATACCAGAACGCGCAGGACGACCAAACGTTTCTTCCTCATCGAAATCAACAAAAAGGTTTTCGCTTGACTGCAAAGCATTGCTTAGTATTGTATCAATGTGCTGATCAATAATATTTTTTGCAGCTTCAGCATCTGCTAATGATGTAATAGATTGCTTGTAATCCTCAAAAACTCCTACTAATGAAGATTTTATTTCATCTAAATCCTCAACGTTTTCAATGGACATTGTATCTATAATATTTACTATTTCAGATACAAACTCATCCATATCTTCTGGCGTATTATTAACAACTATATCATCATTAGCAGCATTAGTTACAACCACCTGCTGATCTTCAATAGGCGAAGTTATTACATCTTCTTCTACAGGAGGAGGTTCTACAACCTCTTCTTCTACAGGCAAAATAGGAGGCTCTACAATTTCTTCTTCTACAGGCGAAATAGAAGGCTCTACAACTTCTTCTTCTACTGGCGAAATAGAAGGCTCTACAACTTCTTCTTCTACTGGAGGAATAGGAGGCTCTACAACTTCTTCTGTAGTAGGCGCAATAACTTCTGGAGCAACATCTGCTTGCTCTTCTGGAGTAACTGGTTCTTCAACAACTTCGGTGCTTTGCGTTGTTCTTTCTGGAAACGCCCTTTTAAACTCTTCGCTATTGTAGTAATCATTTGTAAACTGAGTAACCCTTCTCGCCATTTCTGGCGTTAAACTATTAAAATCAATAGCATTTGGATTTAAGGGGTCAGCTTTTATTGCATCTATAAGTGATTGATACAAAGCTTCTTCTGAATTAACTACTGTTCTATTAGCTTCTTCTTCTTGAAAAAATGAATCAATTTCGCTTATAAGGTTACTTGGATCTCCACTATATGTATCTGAAAATTTAAAAAACAAATCAAAGTATTCAGACTCATCAAAATTTGGAGACTCACTTATTCTGCGAGAAAACTCATTTTTTATTTGTTCTGGATTAAAAACTTGTTCTTCTGTCAGTCCTTCATCTACCACTGGTTCTGTAGGTGCAGTTGGCTCTACAGGTTCTGTTGGGCTTTCTTCTACTAGAGGTTCTTCCATTGGAGGTTGCCCATCTTGAACAGGCTCTTGTACTTGAACGTCTTCTCCAAGGTCTAATAAAGATGCTCCAGTTTTCCCACCTACAAGATCCCTAGCATTAACATTAAAATTTTGCCCACTTAAAGTTAAATTGACTTGTTGATCTTCTCCGTATTGACCTAAAAAGTCAAAATCTCCTTCTTGTGGAGTTCCTTGACCTTCCAGTATTGAAACAAATTCTGGAGGTCCAAAAGGACGATTTATTCTATATACGTTATATGCCACTGGCTCATCTCCACCTTCTTGAATACTAAGTATAGGATCACTTATTTCAGTGTCTATATCCTCTAGCAAATTTGGCTTTTGAAATTCATCTTGTATTGGTTCTAAAATACCTTCATCTTGCTCTATTAAACCTGCAGACAGTTGTCGTTGTCTTTCGACTTCTTGTATTCTTTGCTGCTTTTCAAGTTCTCGTTGTCTTAAAATTTCTTCCCGTCTTAGACGATCTTGCCTTTCAAGTTCTTGTTGCTTTTCAAGTTCTCGTTGTCTTAAAATTTCTTCCCGTCTTAGACGATCTTGCCTTTCAAGTTCTTGCTGCTTTTCAAGTTCTCGTTGTCTTAAAATTTCTTCCCGTCTTAGACGGTCTTGCCTTTCAAGTTCTTGCTGCTTTTCAAGTTCTCGTTGTCTTAAAATTTCTTCCCGTCTTAGACGGTCTTGCCTTTCAAGTTCTTGTTGCTTTTCAAGTTCTCGTTGTCTTAAAATTTCTTCCCGTCTTAGACGATCTTGCCTTTCAAGTTCTTGTTGCTTTTCAAGTTCTTGCTGTCTTTGAACTTCTAACTGTCTAAGACGTTCTTGTTCTTGAATTCTTTGTTGTTCTTCAATTTTTCGTTGTCTTAAAATTTCTTCTCGTCTTAGACGGTCTTGTCTTTCTTGTTCTTGCTGTTCTTTGATCTTTCGTTGTCTTAAAACTTCTTCCCGTCTTAGACGGTCTTGTCTTTCTTGTTCTTGCTGCCTTTTAATTTCTTCTTGTCTAAGACGTTCTTGCTCTTGAATTCTTTGTTGTTCTTCGATCTTTTGTTGTCTTAAAACTTCTTCCCGTTTTAGACGGTCTTGTCTTTCAAGTTCTTGTTGCTTTTCAAGTTCTCGTTGTCTTAAAACTTCTTCCCGTTTTAGACGGTCTTGTCTTTCAAGTTCTTGTTGCTTTTCAAGTTCTCGTTGTCTTAAAACTTCTTCCCGTTTTAGACGGTCTTGCTTTTCAAGTTCTTGCTGCCTTTTAATTTCTTCTTGTCTAAGACGTTCTTGCTCTTGAATTCTTTGTTGTTCTTCGATCTTTCGTTGTCTTAAAATTTCTTCCCGTCTTAAACGATCCTGTCTTTCAAGTTCTTGCTGCCTTTTAATTTCTTCTTGTCTTTTAAGCTCTTCTTGTCTTTTAAGCTCTTCTTGCTTAAGACGTTCTTGTCTTTCACGTTCTTGCTGTCTTTGAATTTCTTTTCTAAGAGCCGCTTGTTTTTCTGCTATCCGAGCGTCTTCTCGCTGTTTTGCTTCTCTTTCTTCTCGCTCACGATTAAGACGATCTCTTTCTTTTATAGCTTTAGCATACTCTTCTTGCTGCCTTTGTATTTCTATTTGCTTAAGACGTTCTTCCTCTTGTATTTTTTGTTGCTTTTCAATTTCTCGTTGTCTTAAAATTTCTTCTCGTCTTAGACGGTCTTGCCTTTCAAGTTCTTGCTGCTTTTCAAGTTCTCGTTGTTTTAAAATTTCTTCCCGTCTTAGACGGTCTTGCCTTTCAAGTTCTTGCTGTTCTTCTATTTTTTTGCGTCTAGCAGATTGCTCTTCTCTTTTTGTTTGAGCATCTGCTAGACGCTTTGCATTTCTTTTTGATTCATTCTCACGCGCTATTTGCACAGCTTGGTAGTAAGGTATTCCTGTAGATGCAATATATCTAGCCTCTACTTCTATACGACTTTGGGCTGTAGCAAAAGACATGATAATTTCCTAATAATAATTATTCAGTAATAGATTGCTCTACAACTTCTGCATCTTGAGAAGCATCTACTTCCTCATCAGAACGAAGCTTCCAGTTTCCTTCCGCATAATCTATTGCTCCTTGCAGTCTACTCCACACAGGATCTCGTTGCAATAGTTCTGCAGCTCTTTTGTCTCGTTCTTGCAGCAAAGTTTTGTAAACGTCTTGATTTTCTTGATTTTCCATGAGGGGGATTTCCTTTCAGTTTATATACCTAAAGTTAATAAAAACAGCCATTTAACACGATTAGCCCAATACGCTGCACTCATTTTTCCTTTTGCTATATTTTTAGAATGCCTCGCTTTAAAGCTAGCTCTTTTCTTCTTCATTCTATCTGATTCGCCTTTTTTAGGCTTTCCTGCAGTCTTAGCTCCTTGTTCGCCAAAACGTATAGTTTTTATTTTATCTCCTTCCTTAGCTACAACTACATGAGATTTTTTTGGATGATTAGGAGTTCGCTTAGGTCGATTAAAACCAGAAACACCTGCTCTTGCTAGTCGAGGGTCTTTTTTCTTAGGCATTTTATTTCCTATACTTGCGAGTTTTTTTAGCTACTCTTTTAGGTTGTTTAGATACTTGCTTACCTTTTTTAGTATCTTGCCTTTTTTTTCGTGTAGTAGCAGCATACTCGCTACTTGATAAAGCTTTTATAGCGGCACTTGGAAGATATCTTTCACCTGTCGCTTTTGAACCTTGTGTAGAAGGTTTGCCACTTTTTGTTCGCCATTTTTGCTTGGTCCACTTTTTTAAACTTTTTTGACTCTTTTTCAACGCCAACTTTTTCGCGCCTTTTCTTTTGCTTTTTTTGATAAATCAGTATAATGATAAAGCCTAATACTACTAGGACGATGTTGCACACCAGAATGTACAACACCGCTTGACATTTTATGAGTTTTACCAGTATAGACTGTTCCATCTTTTTTATAATGTTTTGATTTTGCAGCCATTATCTATATCCTCCCCCTGCAGCTTTGTATTGCTTTGCTAGCATTTGGGCTTTTCTGGCACTCCATTGCCCTGCTTTACCACCTTTTGATCCTGCTTTTATCTTATTAAAAAGACGTTTTCTCATTGTTGGCTTAGTATAATTACCTGCTTCATTAACTCTGCTTTTACTTTTCTTTTTTGCCATAACCAATTTTTTGATTAGAAGGTTTGCTGCAAAAATTAATAGCCTTGTCTACTACGACCTCGTGCCATTGCTTTTGGTTTACGACGAGAGTTAGCTTTTGCTTTTGGTTTAGGACGAGGGTTAGCTTTTGCTTTTGGTTTACGCCTTGGTGTTTGTGCTTGTTTCATAGTAGGTTTACGACCTGCTGACTTCATTTTTCCATATGCCATAAGAAATCTACCTTTTTAATTGTTTTGTTTATGTTGCAACAAACCTTCTAATCGTGCATGACATCTTAACAATTCATTCAAAAGCTCATTTGTTTGATCTAATTTAGAAGCTACTGACCGCATTTCATTGACAACCATTTGGTCTGGAGAAGAATTATCTTTATGGAGTTTTGTTAAAATATAGGCAGTTATTGCTGCACCTCCAAGCCCTCCTCCACCAGTAGTAACTAATGTTTGAAACATATCTGTTGTAGGTTCCATAAATTACTCACAAACATGAGTGGTTAAACGCGATTCTAATTCATCCAGACGCTTTTCTATGTAACTCAGTCGCGTATTTTGAATTGCATCGTCTGGTAAAGATCCTATCGTTCCTTTAGGCCAGTTAGTTGAGAAATATGTATTAGAGTCAGTGTCTTTACGAAGTAACATCAAGTCTACTTCTACGCGCATTTTATTTTGCTCTAACAAAGAAAGCCTATCAGCATGCAGTTTGATTTCTGTTTGTTGTTCAGCTACTTCCTCAACAGCGCGTTCAAGTTTCTGCTGACTTTCAAAAATAGCACTAATCTGATCCCAACCAAACCACAAAGCAACACCACCTGCAAGAAGCATAACAAGTAATATACCTGCTTCCTTGCTTAGCTTTTCAACTGCGCCTTCTGTGTCAAGTGCATCACTCATTACTTGCCGTCATTCTTTGACTTAACTATATCATCGCCTCTACGAACAGTCACGTTACCACGCTCTACATCTACTTCCATAGGGGGCTCAACGCGATCAAGGCGATCAAGCTTGTCAATCAACGCATTAATAACAGCAAACTCTGGCTTCTCTTCTTTCTCGCTAGCTCCTGCAATAGAACTAAGCATGCTTATTAGTGCTGTTAAACTACTTCCAAGAAGTCCCATTACAGCCGCAATCTTTTCTTGCTCAAGATAAAGACTCGCTATAACACCAAGTGTGACTATAATGGTGATATACATAAGCCCGTGCTTGCCAATAGACTTACCTGCTACGTCTTTAGCTGCACTTCTTGCTTCTAACTTAGCTAGCTCAGCTTTAATCTCTTCTTTAAAAAAAGCAAGATTGCGTTTATTTCTTGTTACACTGTTATCCGCTTCTTCAGCCATTAGTCACCTTCGCCAAAATAGAATCCTAAAACAGTGCCGTATATACCTATAAGAACAGTTGCATCTATTTGATTGCTTACAACAGTTTCCCAACAGACAAGAAATGTTAAAGAAACTCCAATAAACTGTCTTATAGCTTGTTTGCTGAAGTAACTTTTTGCTGAAGATTTAACTTCTTTAGTTTCCGGTGTTACTTCAGTTGGTTCTTCACTCATTGTTGCTCCACGGTGCAGTCTGCTCTCTGGGTGCGCTTGCACGCGCCTGTAGCTGCGCCTCTAAGCCTGCCTGCTGCTCTTGCCCCCATGCAGTCAGCTGATCAATCGCACGCTGTGGGAGGCCCGTCAGCTCGTCCAGAGCGACATAATCGTCAGCAGTCAGTTCGCTCAGATCGAGTGACACCCACGGATCCGTAGAAGCCACCTCTCCTGTGTCCGTGTCCGTGCAAGATGCTATGCAGACTACTGCTTCGATAACGTCTGTCTGAGTGCTGCCGTCACCGATCTCCTTAGAGGGGGCAACGCGCAGTCTGTTAGTGATAGTTAGATCATGTTGGATAGCCATTGTCTATTCTCCAGTTGATTGTGCTGCGATATGAGCCGCATACGCATCTTTGATGTCTTGTGTCCATACTGCACCTGCAATCGCTTGCACCTCTGCGCTTTCGCCAGATACGTCTGCGTCTGGTGCGAGTGCTTTGCGATCAAAGGCGCGAGTCAGTTCTACGCCATCGCGCTCTACTACAGTAGCCGTGCGGACTTGTATGTGCTTGAACTGTCCTACGATTTCTATTTTATCTTCTTCTATGCGTTCGGTTAATGCCATTTTATTCTCCTTAGTCATTTACCGTTATTCCGCGTGATAAGTCAATGCCGCTTCTAAAACAGTATTTGATTGTATGTCGTTTGCAGTCAAAGCACCTGCGCTTGATAACATATATGCGATATTTTTAACGGCACTAAAACTTCTAAAGGCTAAATTTTCGGGTTCGTTTACATCTGTTATGTTAGACGCAGTGTTAATACTACCCGACAGACTGCCTACTGTAGTGTTAAAATATGCTATGGTATACGGAAGACCTGTAATGAAAAAACCATTAGATGAACTGCCGCCTGTTTTTGCATTAACTGTAATTCTAAATTTTGCATAAACTAAACGTCCAATTTTAGTATACGACCCTTGTTGTTCACTGTATGAAAGACCTAAAGTCGCATCATCATAAAAAGCAGGTGTCCACGTTCCCTCTTCATAGTCGTCCAACGCATTGGCCGCTGCGGTGTCTCCGTTGAACGTGAGACCACCTGTCGCAAGCACTCGTAGGCGCTCCGAGCC